>ENA-ORXR01001805-ORXR01001805.1-marine-metagenome-genome-assembly--contig:-NODE-1805-length-21734-cov-17.684305_pt1 | contig 21734 bp, 8 predicted proteins | sample MGYA00237866_ERZ511479 | MGnify/ENA metagenome assembly ERZ511479 | reverse complement strand
ATTTCAGGACACTTTTTTAAGTGTCAAACTATATCAGTTCTATTTTTTTAACTGTAAGGTTTTTTCAGGACGATACACAACCAACACCCCAAAAACAACAACCCCAATCCCCCACCACCCAAACCCATTAACAAAATTATAACACCCCAATCCAATAAATAACTCCCCCCATTCACACCAAAAATTAAGTTAATAACATCTCCTACATACATAGAATTAATATTGAAGCTACATTTAAGTTCCGGAACTACTAGCGCTTAATTCGTGTTAACCTATAAGTTACACTTTACCCTTTTTCTGATTAACTAAAAATGACCATGAAATATTCTAAAACCATTGCTGCAACCTTACTACTCACCATTTCATTTTCATTGGCAGCATTTAAAGATAAAAAACCTGTAAAAATGACATTTAACTATTTAGAGAAATTAGTGCTCAGTTTATCCGATTACAGCAAAACCCTCCCCGAAGACAAAGTCTATCTGCAAACAGATAAGCCGATGTACAAGCCAGGGGAGACGATCTGGTTCAACGCATTCGTAAGAGAGGGCGCCACGCTCAAACCATCACAGCAATCAGGTATTGTGCACGCAGAACTCCGCAACCCCAAAGGAGCAATCGTGAAAACACTTGACATCATCGCAAAAGACGGCTCAGCGCCTGGAGATTTCACGATTGACGAAGCGTGGACAGGCGGCATTTACACCATATCAGCGTGGACAGAATGGCAGAAAAACGACGAACAGCCCGCCTTCTTCGAAAAACAGATCCAAGTACAAAAGAGCATCCTGCCAAGACTGAAGATGAAGCTCGACTTCCTAAAAGAAGCGTACGGTAACAAGGATCAAGTCAATGCAGAATTATCGCTCAACTCCAATAGCAATCAACCGCTTGCGAATTACGAATTTAGCTACACCGCCTCCCTCAACGGAGCCACACTGACAACAGAAAACAGCACAACAGACAACAGTGGAAACGCAGTCGTCAGCTTCACACTACCAGACAATCTTACTAGCAATGACGGATTACTAAATGTGATGATTAGCTATCAAGGCATGACGGAATCCATTTCAAGGTCGATTCCTATTGTGTTAAACAATATTGATTTAGCCTTTTTCCCAGAAGGCGGAGAGTTGGTGAGCGGATTGTCTTCGAAAGTAGCATTCAAAGCATTAAATGAATACGGAAAGCCAGCAGATATCAGTGGTGTGGTGGTTGATTCATGGGGCGCAGAAGTAGCCAATTTGGAGAGTTTCCATCAAGGATATGGCGCCTTCGAATTCCAACCAAATTTTGGTCAAAAGTATAAAGTCAAAATCACCAAACCACAAGGAATCACAAAGGAGTTTGAACTGCCAGAAGCCATGAATAAAGGCTATGGATTGGCCATTACAAGCAAAACCGATGACCGCCTCAAATTGTCCATTAAATCAACACAGCCAGAAGAAATGGGCGTGATGGTGAATGTCCGTGGTGTCAACTACTTCAACAGCAAGATCAATTGTTTGAATATGATCTCCAATCTTGATGTTCCATTAAAGGAATTACCAATGGGGATCGCACACATTACCCTGTTTGATAGTAAAGGAATTGCAAGAGCAGAACGATTGACTTACGTGAATGCTGACAGGCAACTTAAGGTGAAACTAAGCACCAATAAGCAAAAATACCTGCCTAGAGAAAAAGTACAGTTGACAGTAGAAACAACAGACGAACGAGGCGTGCCAGTACCAGCCAACCTTTCGCTAGCAGTAGCCGACGATCAGTTATTGACCTTTGCAGATGATAAATCAAGCAACATCTTGTCTTGGATCTTAATGGAAAGTGATATCAAAGGCAAAGTACATGAGCCCAATTTCTACTTCAACCCAGAAAAAGAAAAAGCCAACGAAGCCATGGACTATCTGTTGATGACAGAAGGTTGGAGACGATTTACCTGGAAGGAAATTGAAAACGAAAAACCCATTGCAAACATTGCAGGAGAAACCACAGATATCAGAGGCGTCGTAAAAGATCCTGATGGGAAGCTATTGGAAAATGCAACAGTGGAGGTCATTGATACAGACATCAAGCAAAAGACCAATGCCGCAGGAGAATTTGTGATCAAAGATTTGGAATTATTCGAAAGACGAGTCTTGCTGATCAAAAATCAGAAAGGAGAAGAAATCGATAGACGGACCATTAATTCCTATGGTACCATGAATCTGGACCAACCACTTTATACTTCTTTTAGAGGAGGGGCAATACCACTTGGCATGGTTCAGGACAAAGCATTTGTACAAGCAGCGTTGCCTGGAAAAGCAGCTACTGAAGTACCAGAAATGGAAGTTGATGAAAGACAACTAGCAAATGATGACAATGAAGGTCTAAGAGATCAAGTAGCAATCAATCAGCCAGTTATTGAGAAGCAAAAAATGGCACCTCCTAAAGCAGAAGTAGCAAAGATTCAAGAAGTTGCTTTTGACGAGGATATCGCTATGGAAGAAGAAGAAATCGCTGCATTCAGACCTGAAATGGAAAGAAGGGCAAAGAAAAGACCCGCGCCACTAGTGAAACTCTACTACAGAGCACGGACATTCGCAGGACCTGAGTATACCGATCAAAAGATGCCACTACAACGTACCGATTTCCGATCTACCATCTACTGGAATAACCGCGTAGAAACAGGCAGAACTGGAAAGACGACTGTAGAATTTTACAACTCAGACATGATTTCTTCCTTCAATATCACCGCAGAAGGATTTGGGCAAGATGGTTCCATCGGACGCACAGAAAGCAAGTTTTACACACAATTACCATTCTCTATTAAAACTAAAATACCAGTTGAAATGTCAAAAGAGGATGTCGTAAAACTACCCGCCACTTTCGTCAACAACACCAATCAAGCGCTTACTGGAAATCTGGACCTCGTCATCCCTGATGGCTTGCAGAAGATCGGCAACTGGCCGTCAACGTTGACCATCGCGCCCAATAGCTCCATTACCAAGCACTTTGAATTTACCGTAAGTGAAAAATCAACCACCAACAACTTTGCAATTGGCTTTGAGAGTGAAGGATTCAGCGACAGAATTGAGCAAAAAGTAAACGTAGTCAACCGTGGCTTCCCAGCAGATGTCTCCGTTTCTGGAAATGCCCTGCATAAGGAATTTCAAATTGAAGTGGTCACGCCAGTACAAGGAACTGTAGCAGGCACATTCACCGCCTTCCCTAACATGCTTAGCGAAGTGATGAGTGGGCTAGAGTCTATGTTCCGTTCCCCTTCAGGCTGTTTTGAGCAGACATCGTCAGCCACCTATCCGAATATCCTGGTATTGAATTACATGGAAGAAACAGGTGTGGTGCAACCAGAAATCGCGAAGCAAGCCATGCAATACATCAAGCAAGGATACAGTAGATTGACTTCATTTGAGTCCAAGAGTGGTGGTTTTGAATGGTTTGGTGGCGATCCAGGACACGAAGGTCTAACTGCTTATGGTTTGATGGAATTTATCGACATGAAACGCGTTTACAGCGGCGTTGACGATAAAATGCTAAAACGCACAACGGAATGGCTATTGAAGCGCAGAGATGGCAAGGGCGAGTTTGAACGTAACCCACACGCCCTACACAGCTTTGGATTGACTGATAACGCAACCATGAGCGCTTACATCACTTGGGCATTAACGGAAGGAAAAATCGAAGGATTATCCAAAGAAGTCGATGCTGCTTACAAAACGGCGATGAATACACAGAACCCTTACCAATTAGGCTTGGCTGCCAACATCCTTTACAATGTAAATGATCAAAAGCGCGCCAGCGAAGTATTGCGTAAACTGATTGGTTCACAGAATGAAAAAGGCAACTGGGAGACTGATAATCAAATCAAATCTGCTCCTGGATCTGGAGGCAACGCTTTTGTCATTGAAACAGCTTCTCTTGCTTTGTTGGCCATGCTAAAGAGTGATGAACCGAATATGGGTGCAGCAGGAAAAATTGCCAACTTCCTAGCCAGTTCACGTGATAGTTATGGTGGTTTCGGCAATACCAATAGCACCGTATTGGCCCTGAAGGCCCTGATTGAATTTGCCAAAGCATCGAAGCGTACAAAATCTTCCGGTGTCATCGAGCTCCTAGTCAATGGAAATAGCGTAGGCAAGAAAGCCTATGAAGCAGGTAGCAAAGATCCTATCGTTTTTGAAGGATTGGAGCGCGAACTCAACACAGGAAACAACGACTTCGAAGTCCGTTTCAAGGATACCAAGGAGGCGTTACCCTACACGATGAATGTCAACTGGCGTACCAAGCAACCCAACAACAGCAAGGAGTGTGTACTAGATTTAGCAACTACACTAACCTCCAATACCGCAAAAGTTGGCGAAACGGTACGACTGACGACTACCATACAGAATAAGACAAATGAAGGCCACTCTACACCAATTGCGATTGTCGGCATTCCTGCTGGTCTAGCCGCGCAGCCTTGGCAACTGAAGGAGTTACAAGAGAAAGGCGTCTACGATTTTTACGAAATCAAGGACAACCGAGTCGTGTTTTACTACCGTCAGATTGCGCCCAATGAGCAGAAGGTGGTTCCGCTAGATCTCAAGGTCGAAATCCCCGGGTCTTTTGAGGCGGAGGCGTCATCTGCATACCTGTATTACACCAATGAATTCAAGGATTGGGATAATGTCGGTGTTGTCAATATCACGAATTAGAAAACCTTATGAGTATGTAGATTAGGTTATGTAAAGGCTATCCAATTGCGGGTGGCCTTTGCTTTTGTTAGGGTGGTTCTATATTCTGTTGAGAAAAAAATATATTTAACCCGAACCTACTGCATAATTCTATCTAGCAAACTCGCAAATCACTGAAAATGTATCCATAACAAATATCATTTAACCAGCTACTTTTATCGGTTAATATCGGGGCTCCCGGCCTTATAGATTTAACCGTTAAGAAATGAAAAAAAGCCATGGTAAATGAGCAACCCCGAAGAGACCGAAGGGAACGGCTTGGGTTGTGATGCGCGTGTTGGCTTTTCATTTTAGGTTGAAGCTATAAAGCCTTGATTTTTGGTTCCTTTTCATTAAGGAAAAGGGACTCGTCGAAGACAAATACATTATAACTGTTAACTAAAAGATCTCATGAGTCTGTAGATTAGGTTATGTAAAGGCCATCCAAATGCGGGTGGCCTTTGCTTTTTGTTGGGTGTTTCTATATTCTGTTGAGAAACAAAAAATTATCTTTTAACCCAGAATTATCATTAAGTTAATGTTGTTTTGGACTCGATCCTAAAATTTAACTTGGTAGTGAATACACTAGTAGCTCAAGAAATAACAATATTAACCGAAAATCCATTAGTATACAACCTTTTCAAAGAACACCACGTCTACTTAATATCTATTTTCAAAAGACCATTCACTTCTTTTTACAAAACAAATAATGTTTTGTATCGTTATAAATCAATTCAAACTGCTATAGAATACTAATTAAATCTATCTAGATAATAGATTGAGTATACTCCGAAAAAAGGCTTTTCGGAGTGGTTTAATATCTAACATCGATGATGTTCATAGGATTAGTAGTCAAGAATAAATTTACTACAAGATCAATACTATGAAACAATTTCCAATTTTTATCCTTTGCTTACTATTTACCCTTCCATGTTTTTCTCAGGTTGAATACCTTTTAAAAATTGATCCTATCAATGGTACATTTAGCAAAGTAGATGCACTGCCTAATGTAAATTGGATTACCACTCTTCCGCGAAATACTACATTTGATCCTCTGAATGGAAACTATACATTTAGAGGAGGAGATGCTGCGTTTAATTGGAGTCTTATAACCGTTGATGCCGCTACAGGAACAATTTTACACAACCCGCCGTTCCCTCAACTGACAGACCCGAGTGACAATGTAACTGAGTTACAATATGATGGTGTTACTGGATTATTGTACGCTGTTCATTGGGATAATAGTGCAATGACAGAATTCTTCGTCTCTATTGATCCGACAACAGGTGTGCATACCATCATAAGTACAATATCAGGAGTAACAGCTATCGCCAACTCTACTTATGATTACATCAATGGGAATTACATTCTAGATGCGATTGACAATACGAGTAATAGAAGACTGTATACCATTCAAGCAACAACAGGCACAATTCTTTCTAATCCAACGTTCCCAAATGTAGGAGCAACAAACGACAATATTTCTGAAGTTCAGTTTGATAACACTACAGGATTGGCCTATGGATTATATTATGATAATTCAGCAAATCAGATGAGTTTTTGCTCGGTAGATTTACTTACTGGAAATCATACCTTAATTAGCACACTTCCTGGTAGTACATTTTATGCATTTCCCAATTATGTTACTTATGATCATATAAATGGAAGGTATTTTTTCAGATCGGGTTCTAATGATAAATTATACACAATAGATGTAACAGATGGAAGTGTTATTGCGGCTATTGATTTTCCAGATTTTTGTGATCCGCTTGATAATATTGTTGAAACACAATATGGTAATGCAGGAGAAGATTTGTATGCATTACATTGGTCCAATGCCAACTTAAGTATAACCGCTACACAGTCAGGTCCTTTATCCTGCAATCAGACAGGGTTTGCTTCTGTGATGGTTAGTTCACCAGGTTCTTATCAATATCAATGGTCTAATGGGGCAACCACAGCAAGCATCTCTGGATTATCGCCAGATACTTACACCGTTTTTATTTCAAGTGCAGCTGGCTGTATTGATGGTTTTGAAACCTTTGAAATTAATGGTCAAGGACTGACTGCAACGACAAGCCAACAACCTGAATGTAATATTGGTTCAGGGGCAGTCTCCGTTTCAGCAACTTGTGGTACTCCTCCATACACTTATCAATGGAGTAATGGTGGAACTACCCCAACCATTTCCGGATTATCTACTTATTACAATACAGATTTTTATGTTACTGTTACTGATGCCAATGGAGATATAATTACAGCCGTCGAAACGCTTGAGACAAGTGAAATTTTTGTCTTTCAACCCTATGATATAGCGAGTTGCATAACAGGCTTAGGTGATCTAATGGTTTCCCCAACCACTAATTCCCCTCCGCTAAACATCATTTGGAGTACAGGGCAAACCACGATGACTGTTACAGGTTTAGCCCCAGGAAGTTATTCGGCTACCTTAACAAACGCAGTAGGTTGTACCTTTTCATTTGGTGGACAAGTTGATCCACCTTTAAATCCAGTTAGTGCTTCCGTATCTAGTCAACAACCCACTTCATGTGGTGGAACAGATGGCAGTATTGCACTAACAGTTTCTAGCGGTACAGGTCCTTACACTTACTCTTGGAACACTACACCGCCGCAAACAACCGCTACAATTAATGGATTATCTGCTGGTACCTATCAATATACTGTAACAGATGATGACGGATGCCTACAAACTGGTTCCGTAATTCTTGCTGGTGGCAACGCACCCACCGCCACTTTTAACTCCTCTGCTGCTTCCTGCTCAACAGGGTTAGGTGGCTCAGTAACAGCAATCCCAACTGGCGGTTCGCCTCCATACACCTATCTGTGGAGCAACAACCAGGCGACTCAAACGATTAACAATCAAGCACCCGGAACATACCTGATCACTATCACCGATTCTGGAGGATGCTCAATTACCAGCAGTGTTATGATCTCAGGTTCTGGCAGTTTAACTGCACAAATGTCTAGCACAGCGGCTGCTTGCGGCAATAACAATGGAACGGCTTCGGTTATGACAACTCAAGGCACTGGTCCGTTTACTTATGTTTGGAATACCACGCCACCGCAAACCACTGCTACAGCAATTGGTTTAGCACAAGGCAGTTATGATTACACGTTGACAGATAGCAACGGTTGTATGGCGACTGGTGCTGTCATGGTGAGTAGTAACAATGCTCTTACTGTATCTGTGATGGGTACTGATGGTGAATGTTCAGTGAATAGTGCAAGCGCTTCAGCAATTGTTACTGGTGGTTCAGGTCCATTTACCTATCTATGGAGTAACAATGCGACCATGCAAACGATTGGCGGACTGGCAACTGGCACCTATATGGTAACGGTAACGGATGGAAACGGATGTGTCGGTGTTCAAACTATTTCTGTTGTGAGCAATGCTAATGGCCAGACGCTTGGTGCGACTCACACAAACGTTAGTTGCCCTGGAAGCAATGATGGATCGATTGACCTTACGGTTAATAATGGAACGCCTCCTTTTCAGTATGATTGGATAGGTGGTATTACATCAGAGGATCGGCAAGGCCTGCCTCCTGGAGCATACACAGTCTTAGTAACGGATGCCAATGGCTGTTTAGCTGCTACGACTGTTGTTATTTCGGAGCCAGATCCTATGGTCTTGACGCCCTTTACAACGTCTACCAATAGTAATGACGGAACGGCAGCAGTTAACATTAACGGTGGTGTGCCTCCGTTTACTTATCAATGGAGTGATGGGCAAACGAGTCAAGTCGCCACCGGATTGACTCCTGGGACCTATTCTGTGATTATAGTGGATGCCAATGGCTGCACAACGCAAGGCACGGTAACGGTTGATTTAGACACCAATAACGAGACGATTGAAGGTTTGGATGTGTTTGCTGTTTACCCAGTACCAACTGATGGACAGTTTACGGTGGAAGTGACCTTTAGTAATTCAGAGCGACTTGATTTCCAGGTCTTAGATGTATTGGGTCGTGTCTTGTTTTCGCAAGCAATCGAAGAACAGGTGGTACAAATACCCGTTGACATCAGTGGTGTGGCTAATGGTATTTATATCCTAGAGCTAAGAACTACGAAGGGCAAAGCATTGAAGGAAATTTTGGTGATTTCGGATTAGGGACTATCAGGAAGGTTACAAACACTAAAGAATTTTAAATTAATATGGAATAATGGCCACTTGTATTCGAATTGTGATAATAAACCGTACTTTTTTAACAAGTGCCTTAAATGGAGGATCGTTATGTATTTATTATGGATAATTTCCTATTTTATAGCGAGTTGTAAGTAATTACTATTTGTAATGACACTGGGATTATCTAGAGTTTAAATAAAAAAAAGTTCAAGTATACTTGCTTGCAAATCATATTTAACTAATTTTGTTCACCTTTTAACTGATGAATTGTTTCTTACATGAGAATCCTTATACTTTTAGTTCCCGTTTTTCTACTGATTTGTTCTTGTCAACAAACAGAATCCAAGGCAGAATTGCAGCCTTTAGATTTACTGAAGTATGGGATTCCGATTACCATCAATGCACCAGATAGTGCGAAGGTAAGAAAAAGCAAAATCGGAGACTGGGACGATGTTACCATCAAAAAGGACGATTACTCCCTTCAAATCTTCGTTAGAGATGCTGAAACTAGCGACATGGCTAAAATCAAGGCGGAAGAACTACAGCTTGTAAAGTCAGAACGATTTTTCTCTAGTATTGTAAGAGAAGATGACAAAGGATTTATCTATGAGACTAGCGTAGATTCCATCCCTTTTTACAACTTTAAATACCTTCATCACCAAGCAGATAAGATTTATACCTTCCAAAAAGGATTAGCTGACAATATTACTTTGGAAGAAGCAGAGAAAATCTATAAATCGGTAAAGCAGTAAATCTCTCCACAATACTAGTTTAGCCTTCCACTTTAAAGGTAAAGGGAATTAGAGTAGACTCCTTGATGTTAGCAAAAACAACCAAGCACGTAAACCGACCCTGTTATGGGTCGCAGTTTGTTTATATTACCAATGTCATCAACATAAAAAGGTTTCTACAAAAATCAACTTTTCTCAGTTAACTCAAATTTTATTGCCAATAGAAATTCTCTTGAATACCTGAAACTATATATTCTAGCACAATAATTGAGGTAATTACTACCAGCCGTTCTAAAAAAATTAGTTACCTTAGAAGACAGGGATCTCCGAAAAAAATAATGGGTAAAAAGTCAAGGACCAAAACAATATTTAAATTCTTCCTAAAATTAGTCGTCGTTCTACTAATTTTACTTGTCATTGGAGTGGTAGCGGCTGGCTTTTGGTTTAATGAATACCTGCAAAACAATGACACTAAAGTCATTGACAACCTAGAGCTACTCAATAACGGTAGCATCCAATTCGATAATGTATGTTTACGTTTTTGGAGCACCTTTCCAGACGCCTGTATCGAATTAACCAATGTAATGGTCTACGATGAAAGCTATGGCACGCATCGGACACCCCTCTTGCAAGCTCAAAAAGCCATCTTGTATCTAAATATCAAGGAATGGCGATCAAGAGAGTTAGAAGTGGACCGTGTCGAGTTTTCAGACGGCGCGCTCAATGTGTTTCGTACTGAGGAAGGTTATTCCAACTTACGCAGTCTTCTTCAACATAACAAATCGGAGCAACAGGGCAGTACGCAACAGACTTCACTCAATACGGAACAGTTAGAAATCGCGTTGAAGGATATGCGGCTTAACTACTCAGACGACCTTCGTAACTCATATATCAATGGTTTAGCCAATCAATTGGATATTACCCTACTGCAAACTAAACCTACCTTAGAAGTCCTACTAGATATGGATTTGGCAATGGACAGTATTTGCTTTAAGCAAAAAGATGGTAGTTTCTTAAAAAACGGTACACTGAAAGGCGAATTCCATCTAACCAATACAGATGCTATGCTTTTGGTCAAACCAATGGCAGTTAAAATTAACGATCAGGAATTTCAGTTTCAAGCTTCAATTTTTAAGTCTAAGAAACGTCCTTCAGAATTTGTGTTTACCAATCCCAAATCTGACTATAATGCGACGCTGCCAGTACTGACTAAGAAATTGCGGCGTAACTTATCCCGATATGATTTTACTGGGCCGATTGACACTAAAACAACCCTTTACACCAACTTTCAAAAAGGCGAATTTCCCATAGTTACTATTGACTTTAAGTTGAAAAATAATGGAGTGCGTGTTAATCAATACAGCTATAAAGAGGTTACCTTACAAGGGCGGTTTATAAATGAAAATTACAATGAAGATGGTTCACTAATGGAGGGGAAGAACATATTGATTTGTGCAAAAAATATTGATGCAAAATTTGGAGATTTTCTGATTAAAGCAGACACACTCACCGTAGAAGATGGCAAAAATCGATTTTCAAATATCAAGTCTAAGGCTGTCGTCACAGGAAGGGCAGAAGATATCAGTAAATATCTCGACAATGATAATTTCTTCTTTAAAAAAGGGACATTTGAGCTCATTGCGGACATCAATGGTAGACTCAACAATAAAGAGCAGGCCATCATCAATACTGATGCAACATTAGAAATAGCAGATTTAAAGGTTGTTTACGCACCTTCCAACACGGCATTTTTCATCGATCAATTATTCCTGGAAAAGGAAGCTGGGGATGCCGAGTTCCGTATTAAGAGTAGAATACCCATTGTCAATCAACAGTATGCATTGCAAGGCGGGATAAAAAATGTAGAGAAATTACTGGTAACTAATAGTGAAAAAGAAATATCAAGTAACGTATCGATTGTTGCTGATAGACTGGGGTGGAAAGACTTTATCGATATGTTTGGCGAAGATGGATACCTCAATTCTAATGATCCAATGACGGGCACAGAACCCTTAATTAATAGTATAGTAAGAGATGACATTCAGAAGAAGCAATCAATGAAGGAAACTGCCCTAGGAATCAATAGTTTTTTTCATCCTAATATTGATATTGAAGTTGGCACACTGAGTTATTATAATTACTTGAATCTCAATAATTTCAAAACAGGTTTGTACTTTAAAGGAGATCGAACACTAGTACTGGAGGAAACTAGTTTTGACATTGGAGAAGGTAATGTAATACTTGACGCTCAAATCGAAATGCAGTCTGGAATGTATTCTAAATTTGATCTCAACCTTTCTACTGAAAGTATTAATCTGCAAACCCTGCTACCCCCTTTCAATTACTTTAAAATCGAACTCTTAAAAAACCTAAGTGAATTACCAGATGATCTCAGTCTCGAAGTAAAATTGAAAGGAATGTTGCACGATACCTTAGGGCCAATTCCAGGTAGTCTTTCCGGTTTCGTTAGCTTTCAAAGTAAAAACGATGTCGCTTTTAAGGGACGTGTTGAATTCAAACCTACAGAAGCAACTAATGACGTCAATGCCACACCTGAATTTATCACAAAAGTCTTTATAGAGGGAGACCCTTTTCTGTTCAACGATTTCTTTAAAACAGTTGACTTTTTATTTGATCATGGTAGCTTCGACGTTGCGTTTGACTACAAAGGTGATGTAACATCTGTTGAGGATTTAATGACCAAAACCAATGTAGAACTCAATATCAGAAATACTGCAATCACCTATGTTGAAGCCAACGTTAAATTTCCAGTAAAAGGAATATTTGTAAATCTAAGTAATGACATCGCCGACGTCAATATTGAATTGCAACCTAAGGAATTTCTAAACCCCGTTAAATTCGACGGTAGAGTAGAGGGATTAAGTGAAATTGTACTGGGAAATACTGGTAAGGAAGCCCTAGTAGTGGCATCCCTCTTTAGTGAATATATCAACTGGAAAAACATCTATCAGTTAATCCCATCTCCTGAAGAAGAGGAACAAGATTCCATTGGTTGGGAAGAAGCAATAACCTTCAACCCAGACTTAGCAACAACAATCGATCATACAGCTCTCAAGAGTACCGTTAATGGATTACTAGGGAGGTTTAATCCGACTATTCGTGTTCAAATCGATACGTTTAACTACAACGAAAAGGTACAACTGCACAATCTGACCACCGGCATCATCATGAGTGAAAAAGGAACTCTAGTATTGGAAGCCACAGGGTTTGATTTCAAAAAATCCCAAATTCAAGTTAATGCTGAAATGAGCTTGGACAAGGAAAAAGAAACCCCCTTTTCAGCTACCTTTTTTGCAAATAATTTGAACATCGCTCATTCCCTTGAAGCTTTAGATTATCTAGGAATTGAGTCCTTCAAGAACTCAGATCGACTAGAAGGATTAATTGACCTCAATTTAGAGTTAGCTGGTGCGATGGACGATGTAAAAGGGGGGCTGATTACAAAAAGGACAAAAGGTGTACTTAATTTTACTTTATCAAATATCGAAGTTGAAGGTCTTGATATTCTTGACTCGGTCACCAATCGAATCATCCTTCGAAAACGGTTTAAGAATTTAATGTTTGCACCAATCGTTTCAAAGTTAATTCTTGATGGGGATCATATTACGATCCCAGTAACTGAAATACAATCAAACGCTATACATTTCTTTGTAGAGGGAAATATAAAAACGGAAAACCGATCCAACGTCTGGGTGACCATCCCATTTGCTAATCTCAAGCGGCGTGATCTAAACATCATCCCTAATAAAAAGGGCTATGCCAGTGTAAGAGAGAAACTCTTTATGGAAATTACAACAGAAGAAAACAAGCTTAAAATCAAATTCCATATCAGCAAACGGAAATATTACAAAGATCTTAACCTACTCTCACTGTTCAAGGAGGAAAAAAAGGGAGATCGAAAGTTTCGTCAAAATAACAAGCCTGTTCGGAAACTTTGGGAAATTATCAAGAAAAATAGTCAATAACGGTTCTATTACAGTAATTAGGTGTTATTTTTTTGACAAAAAGTAAGACCTTTTTCCCAGAAGTGCAATTCAGTAAGTAGTTAAACTATTTTTCACCTGTTAATATCAATATCATGCTACAACAATTGGCACTCCTGCCTACATCTGAAGGTCAATCTTCTTGGCTAATTAATCAAAATACTACCATTGTCAAATTGGATAATGTCACCAGAAATAGGTCGTTTTATTCTTAACTTGTTAAATGAGGATCAGCCACTGGATGGAGGAGTTTAGCAGCTCCGTAAGGTGCGAAATCTTGGCCTGCCTGCTGCGCAACGGAAGGTAGGTAGCCCGGAATGTCAATTCTGGGAATCATATTAAATGGAGTCAAAGCTCCGTAGGTGCGACACCTTCCCATATCTAATTTGATGATAATCAATGCTAATGGGTTTTATTAATCGCCCCCAGGCTGCTATCATTACCAATCTTGAAACGGTCACCAGAAATCTGTCATTTTTTTGCTTGGCTTGTTAAACCCGCATTCTACATTAGGAATAGACCAACAAATTAAAACAAGAAAAATAAAACCATAAAACCCTCAAAAAATAAATTCTACAATAAAAGAGTAATTTGATTTTAGTATTTAGCTTGTTAGGCCCGGTTCTACCGGGTCTTTTTTACACTGTTATAAACAAATGCGCAACCAATCGTACCAATAAAGATCCCGAAAAGGAAAAACAAGATACTTGGTCCTTTGGAATACACAGGATGTGGCGCACCATAATGGACAAAAGCACCCCAGTAATAAGGATGAAAGAATCTGCGCGGCAATTTTTCTTTAACCTGATCGAGGTACTGCAGTTTTGCTGTTCTTAATGCTTCGGGCTTGGAATCTCCTTGATCAAGTTGCTTGTAATACCCTTGCATAAGGCTTGTAGTAGCATTGTCATTGACGCTCCACATACTCATAGTGGTACTAGGAGTCCCGGAAGAGGAAAACGCTCTGGCAAGGCTCATAACACCTTCTCCACGTTTTTGTGTGCCAGCACCAGTTTTGCAAGCACTCAATACGACCATAGCAGCATTACTAGGCTGGAGATAAATGTCTTGCATTTTCAGTTGATCGCCTTGACTCAATGCTATATATGTAGTGCCTTCCTTACTGTTAACATAAGCGTGTGTTGCCATGTGCAAAATCACATTCCTGTCGATTGATTGGCGATATGCGTCAAGCGTTGCGGCATCTCCTATAATAGATTCAGCATTCATCATTTGTGATATACCAGCAACTTCTTTCTCATTGTTGAGCGGGTCGTGTGTATTGTCGAACGACGGCGCAAACGCAACAACACTTTCGGGCTTTCTGCCCTTAGCTTGATTCATCTGTTCTAATAACACCGAAGCTGAATAACCGTAGTTGAAGGTATAATTTCTCAGTAGATAAGGGGTGTCTCTATTCCAGAATTTCCCCTTAGGATGGCTCGTCAGTAATAAGTCAATCGGAATGTTGTTAAAAGGCCCATCCTTTACAACAATAAGACTGTTGATTTCCGATGGTAAGTCATTCAGTGCCGGGGCAAGATATTTGGTGTAAACAGCAGTTGTCAGTGCCCCATATCGTTGATAATCTCCTACTGAGGACGAATTAGAGTCAAGCAATTGTCGAATGATTTGAATATTTTCGTGCAAACTATCTACAGTAAACTGGTATACTAACCTTTGGGATTGGGTAATACAGATAAGAAACACCTTTTGATCTCCTACAAAATACTCAAGGAAAGCAGTGTTCTTGTCTAGTAATTTCTCATTGATTTTAGAGGCGACTGTAGTCTCATTTTCTTGAGACTGGCTAATGAAGCTGGAGGAAGTGCGGAGTGCTTTGTTTTTCCTTAGATTCTCGAGTAAAACATTGGCTTTATTTTGCTCAATAAGCGTCAGCATATAGTCGAAAAACGCTTCTTTTTGTTGAGGGGAGGACTGATTAACGTATTGCTCATATCCCACTTCGAGTCCAGTTTCTAGGGCGGGATAAAACGCATCTAGCCAAAACAGTTCAGTATTTTCATTGGCATACTGGTGTTGCATCCGTTGCATTAGCGCTTTTAAAATTTGGTAACAGTCTAATGATGCATTAAGGTGTTTTGGATTTGCTGATTGTTGATACCATTGATAAAACGCCTTGCCCTTCAACTCATAGTCTTGTATCAGATTAGGAATGTTATTGACCGCTTCGGTAATGGAAGGGTTTTTATAAATATCTTCTGAATGATCAAATGGAACGATTTCATGAATGGCTTTTTGAAACTGCTGGATAGAAGACTCAAACGCCCCTTTCCGCAAATATAAATCTCCCAGATTATGGTACAAAGAATTACGGCTGTTACAATTTTCTGTATTACAAATGGCCATTGAAGAATCAAGGAAAATCTTAGCAGTTTCAAAGTCAGAAGCATTTAAGTAAGACATCCCAATATTTGCTAATATATCAATTCTGGCTTCCTTGTTTTGAGCTACATCAAAGTAATTGTCATAAGCAATTAATGCATTATTATAACATTCCAACGAACGTGGATAGTTTTCTTTATTTCGATATACTAATCCCAATTCATTATACAACTTATATTCATCCTCAGCCTTAGTTGATTTATAGATTTGTACGCCATACTCTAGCATTTCTATTGCCTTGTCATACTGGTTAAGCTTATTATAAACCAGCCCCAAGTCCAAACAAAGGGCTGCATTGGTGCTACCGTTAGGATTTCCTTCCAGTGCTTTTTCAAGCCAATGCTTAGCTTCGTAAATATTGTTTAAGTGATAATTTTGAGAACCGATATGCTGATAACATAATCGTTTTTTTGGTGTATTTTTTAGTTGATCAAACAAACGCTCCGCTACCATAAAAGAATCAATAGCTTGCTGGTAGTGGTTCAAATTACTATGAGTCGCTGCGATATTGAATACACTTAGACCTTGTTCATAAATCAAAAGATCGTTCTTCTCAAAAGTTGGATGCTGCCATGATTGCGCTCTGGATCGTACAGCCTCCCTAAACGCCAACAACGCCAATTCATACTCTTTTTGATAACTATAATGAATGATTCCCTTTCGATGGTAAAGGAAGGCAATCACTGGAGAATGTTCTCCTAACTGGCTTTTAACTATAGCAATATTTTGATCAAGTTGTATTGCAATGGAATCAGGAGTGCCATTGATATTTTTCAATAATTGAGACCTAACATCAGCTCTTTTTTCATTAATCAAATACCCTTCATGAATCTCTTTTATTAAGTGATCAACAACAGACTGACACTGTATTACCGATGGAATCATTAACAAAAAAATAAATAGGTTTAATTTCATTACAATAATGGATAAAGTACTTTATGTAAATCACGTACAATATAAATATAATAAATATGCTTCGGACAAACGAATTGTCCGAAGCATTGATTACTACATAATGACGATTACTACCTAATGACACAAAAAATATTTAAAAACCAAGCGTAAAGTAATTAATCATTATTTCACTAAGCGAGTGTTATGATGAGAAGTATTGGTTTCAATATGAACAATATAAACTCCGGAAGGAACACTGGCGCCATTCCATTCCACAGTATGTTGCCCAACTTGAAAGTCATTTTGATAACTAAATACTCGTTTCCCGGAGATATCTACAATTTGAATACTCACAGGACTATCTTCTTCCAGGTTAAGTGTGATGCTCACTGCTTGTGCAAATGGATTAGGGAATACCTTAAATTCGCTTGATGTATCCTCCTCGTTAGCGGTTCTGCACTTATAGCATTTATCATCTTTACCATTAGTAGGGTCAGTTCCAACCTTGCATTCAAAATAATTGATTGCACCACCATTGTCACAATCCTTTTTTGCTAATGGATGATCTGGATCTCCACTAATGAGGGCACAGATATCTAGATTAAGTGCAATAGTACAGTCATCACAAGGCGAATGAGGGTTGCCGCCATAATTGCATTCAAGATGATTACTGATACCACCATTATCACAGTCCTCATGGTATAGTGGGTGATTAGGATTGCCATCGATTACCTTGCATATGGATTTCACATTATTGTCACAAGTAATGTACTTGTCTATACAAGGTTTATTGAGGGATACTCCTGCACACTGGGTAGCAATTTGGACACTCGTGTGAGAGAAATCATAAAACTTATTATCTTTTACTAATCCTTTGGGCCAACTTGGCTCAGTAAGGGCAGTATTAAGGATACATCTCTTAACCTCATGATAAGTAGCAGCTGAATTTTTAGCATATAGTGTTGCCGCTAAACCTGTAATTGCAGCAGCAGCCATAGAAGTTCCTTCCTTAGTAGCCGTTCTATCATGAGTAATCATGCTAACCCATTTCCCGCGTACAGCAATGTCTACTTCATTTCCATAACTAGCATAAGACGCTATTGTTTTGTTGGGTCCTAAAGCAGTTACTTCCATAATATTTTTAAGTGGATAACCCGACGGATAATGCGGTATCACGTCAACACTCTGAGCCTCATTACCAGCAGAACAGACAACGAGCGCACAGTTCTTATCTCCAGCAAGTTTAATTGCCTTTTTAAGGCAAAGTGCTGGTAATCCGTACCAACCCCAACTCATGTTAATAACTTTAGCTTCCGCATAAATTGAATAGTAGGTTGCACACGTTGCATTAAATAACGTATTTTCTTCATATTGGGGAATAAATGTCTTTAAATCAATGATCTCTAGGCTACCGTTTGATGTTTGATCTGCAATTCCTACTAAGTGAGTGCCATGGTCTAGTTGTTTTTCTAAGGGACTACCATCATCATTCCCAAAGTCATAACCATACACATCATCAATCAAACAGTTAGAATCATCATCAGTATTTGGTGTGCCAATGTCCTCAGCGGTATTGATGTAGAAAGTAGATTTTGTGCCAGTAAAAAATGAATGGTCCCTGTCTATCCCCGTGTCAATTATTGCCACTTTTACCTGATTTGTTGATTTTCCTCTAAGTGGTATCATTGGTGTTCCTACAATAGTACTGTGAGGCTGAAAATTGATTATGTAATTGAAGTCAACACTTTCAATGTCTATAGTTGAAGACATACTGTTTTGCTTTTCTTCTGGAGTAATCCCTGGACTATTAGTGACATCCCATAGCTCAAGATCGTTGGTTATACACATACATTGTTTAATCAAAACAGCATCAACTTTGTCTCGGATAATTTGCTTATCATGCTTGCTAATGCCAGGTTTGAATTTAACAATGAATTGATTGGTACGATAAGCGGCGCCTAGACAATCATAACTAACAACTTGAGCAGTGATGGTTCCATAGGAAATAAGTAATAAACAAAAGACCTTTACTAGTCTTAAATAAGACGATATAGTATTCATAGCTTGTTTGTTTTGTGTTTAGTCTTTGCAATAACCCGGGCAAATTGAAAGACCAATGTTGTTTAATAAATTTGATTTGATAGGTTAATAGTGAATTTTGTAAAAAGGTCTCATCATTTATAATTTTTTTTCGTTCTTTATAAAATGACTCAAACTAAAGGTTTTCCTGCAAGTAAAGCCTTTCGTAACTGTTCACACATCCTCCTAATAAGGTCAGTGAGTCAAATAAGGCTTTATTCGGAAAGACCTACTTTCCTAGTGTAACGGTTATGAACGAGTTTACTCATGAATCAATAGACAGTTTTATATAGATATAAATTGTTTTTATTAAATTACTAAATGTACAGTAGTAATATATATATTATGCCATTCATATCTATAAGATTCAATGTGTAACCTACTAATAAATTGACTTTAATACTTTAAAGTGTCATTTAATAGTTAAAAACGTATAACTTATTGTCATTATGGTGTTAACTTATATTTAAAACGTTTTTCTTTATTAGAACGTTACTTAATTAAATTTATTTTTGAATTCGAAGAGACCTTTTTTCTTTTTTCTCTATTAAGATTGTGAACCAGAATGAATAAACATGATGACCAATAACATAGCTGCCAATATAACAGACATAGAACTGGTCAATCTGCTTAAACTAGATAGCAGACAGAGCGAAAACAAAGTGTTGAGACATCTGTATGATCAGTATTTTGGTATGATAGAACGCCATGTCTTAAAAAATAGCGGAAGAGAAGAAGATGTCAAAGAGGTATTTCATGACAGTTTGATGGCGCTACTTAACAATGTCAGAAAACAGGAGTTCGTTCTCAGTGCTTCCCTTAAAACTTATTTATTTAGTATCAGTAAGAGAATTTGGCTCAGTAGACTAAGAAAAATCAATGCTAAAGAAATTCCAATGATGGATGATCTGAGTTGGGAAGCCAATGAGTTAAATATTCAAGACAAAATTGAACTGGATGAAGGACAATTGATATTGCATGATATTCTTTCTAAACTTGCAGGTGAGTGTCTTCAGCTTTTAAGAATGTTTTACTTTCTAAAAAAGAAAATGAGCGAAATCGCTGAGATTACGGGCCTCGTAAATGAAAAAGAGGCGAAAAACAGGAAATGGAGGTGTATGGTCAAACTCCGAAAAATTGTGAGTGAACAGCCTTCGTACAATCAGTACTTAAAAGAGTACCTCAATGATTTAAAAAGTACATAGGGACAAGCAAAAATCCACCAATAAGCCAAACTAAAATTAAAATGAACAAGCTAAATAGAATCGACCAATCATTAATCGAAAAATATCTTCTCAAACAGCTCAGTAAAGAGGAACTGGATGCATTTAACCAAAAACTAAAAACAGACACCGGATTTGCAAGGGCATTTAAGATTGAGCAAGACATTCACCAATGTTTATTTTATATGGAAAATCAGGAAACTAAAGCGTACTTAGAAAAACTGTATCAAGAAAGAAAGGAAAATGGCCTCCCGCAATCCGAAACCGACAACAGCAATTCAGATCAGAGCAATAAAGTAATCCCTATCAATACGAAATCAGAAAACAGTAATAAAGTCAACCTGTTCATGCGATCCGCCGCTGCTATACTTATCCTGGGAGGAGTATTTGCTTTGTACTTCTTCCTAGGCAATACGCCCTCGACAAGTGAGCTGTTCGCAGCAAATTATACTGTACCGCAATGGGAAGAAACCGTCAGAGGAAACGTCAATCTGAAACCTTTAAAAGAGGCCTATGAAAAGGGAGACTACAATCAAGTCATCCAATTAGCCGAAGCCGCCGTAGCCGACATCAGTATACAACTCTACAGAGGTATTAGTTACCTCCAATTGAACAAAACAGAAAACGCCATTAAAGTGTTCGAGCAGTTAAAAAACAACGAAAACTACAGCGATCAAGCCACTTGGTACTTAGCACTCTGTTACCTCAAACTAGGAGATAAAATATCAAGCAAAATACATTTGCGTATGCTAGTAGATGGAACAATTGAAACCTCCGAAAACACAAAATCAAAAGCCGCAGAAATACTCAAAAAACTCTAGGCAACACAACTTAATTCAATAGCAAATCGCTACTTGAAACAGTACTGTCGTCATGAAAAAAGGACAAAACGAACTAAAAACTAAAATATAATTTCTATTAACTTCCATTATTTCTAATTCAGTACAATAAAAAAGAGTTTAATGCTTAACCAATAACATTAAACTCTCAACATAATTAAAAACTGAATTGCTGTAAGAGAAGGATTCGAACCTTCAAGAGGTAGTTAGCATTAACACAAATACAAGCTTGGTGGTCAACCCCGAATATGTTAAGTTTATCCCATTGTTCCCCACCCTCGAGACAAGAGGGCATGTCTGCCAATTTCATCACCTTACAATATTACCCCGGATTATGCATTGGCCTCCCGCTACATAATCCGAGGCTATCCATTTCACTCCTGAACTGGATATTTAATAATACAAATTTGCTGTAAGGGAAGGATTCGAACCTTCATGAGGTAGTTAGCTTATTCCTGTTCGAGGCAAAACGATTGTAACGCTTTGACTCGCCCATTGACGATTAAGTTTATCCATTGTTCCTCACCCTCGAGACAGGAGGGCATGTCTGCCAATTTCATCACCTTACAGTATTAACCGATTCACATTTGATTCGGGTAGCTTTTATTTCAATTTTGCTGTAAGAGAAGGATTCGAACCTTCATGAGGTAGTTAGCTTATTCCTGTTCGAGGCAAAACGATTGTAACGCTTTGACTCGCCCA
>ENA-ORXR01001804-ORXR01001804.1-marine-metagenome-genome-assembly--contig:-NODE-1804-length-21737-cov-5.236242_pt1 | contig 21737 bp, 18 predicted proteins | sample MGYA00237866_ERZ511479 | MGnify/ENA metagenome assembly ERZ511479 | reverse complement strand
ATTAATTTGTTTTTAGACGAGGCGATGAAAAACGATTTTTTTCAAGAAACAAAACAACCACACCTTGTTAAGGAATGAGCGCGTATTGAATGTCTAACCATCGCACCTTTAGAACGAGCGGTTAGATCATTTGATGCGCGCGCTGTTTTTTAAAAAAATTGTGATCTAATCGTCACATCAAACAATTGGCCTTTAAAAAAAACCTTCTACTTCTAAACCCGTCAAACAAGGCACACCGCCCACCTTACAAGTATTCCGTACACAAGGAGCACAAGCCAAACCCGGTACCCTCGGCATAAATAGTTTCTCCGAAAAAATAGGGGCAGTCACCCGTTCGTCGGCTGCTCCGAGTAACATCGTTGTTTTTGTACCCATCGCATTTCCCAAGTGTGCAATGCCTGTATCCGTGGTGACCATTTGATCCGCTTGCTGTAGTACCGCCATCAATTCAGGAATCGTAGTTTTACCTGCTAAGTTAAATATCCGATCCGGGCGAGCGCCCAATTTTGCAATATTCTCAACATAATCAAATTCGCTTTGATGTCCCGGAAGGATCAGATTATAATCCGTTTTTTCCAGCCAATAATTGATAAACTCCAACGCTTTAAACACCGGTAGCCGTCGGGAATCCGCATTTGAATTTACATTAAAAATCAGATTATTTCCTTGAGGAAGGGAATATACTTTTCCAGGATTTTCAATTTGTAGAAAATCTACCTTTTCGATTTTAGTTGACGGATGATATTGTACCAGTAGGTTTCGATATACTTCCGAGCGGTGCGTTCCCTCCGAAGGAAAATTAAAAGAATGGGTCAACATCCATTGTCGCAATTCTTTTCGGTAACCCACCCGATGGCGGGCACCCGTCGCGTAACCCATCACTGCTGCCGAAAATGAATCTGGTAAACAAATAAATAGATCGTAAATAGTTGCTTTTTCTAAAAGTTTCCCAAACCGATAGACGCCTCGTAACCCCGGAAACTCCTTTTTAGAAAATGGAATCACTTTATTAAATTTTCCAAAATGAGGAACCAGTGTTTCTAATCCTTTTTTGGTAATAATATCAATCGCGGCATCCGGATACGTCCTTCGCAGACTATCTAAAAACGGATAGGCCATCACCATATCTCCCAGCCAATTGGGGAGTCGGACCAATATATTTTGTGGTATTTTCAAGCGTTGATTTTTTTGGACAAAAGCGTAAATGCTGCTCCTTTTATTTGTATGAGGTCCCCACTTTTTAAGGTTGGATACGAAGCACTATTCAAAGCTATTTTTATTTTTTGATGACCGGCTATCAACTCTACGATTAATTTGTTTTCACTACGTGTCAACGTGAGTACACGAAAACTACCTTCGGTTAAATCAATCGTTTGGGTATCTCCAAATAGCAAATCCGGTGTACCCATCTGGACGATTTTTCCTGCAGCTATTTCTATGACCAAATCACAAAGCTTCGCTAATTCTTGACGATCATGACTGACCAAAAGAGTTGTCGGTTGAAAGCGCTCGTGAAGGGCTAAAATATAAGTCTGTAAACTTTGTCTAATCTCTTCGTCCAGTGCAGCGAGTGGTTCATCCAATAATAGCAGGGACGGACGTCGCACCAGCGCCCGGGCCAAAGCGGCCCGTTGTTGCTCTCCTCCGGAAAGACTTTTTGGATACTGATTTTTTTTATCCGTCAATTGAGTAGCAGCCAGTAGTTCTTTTAGCTGATCACGGTCTGTATTTTTTTCGGCCGCAAAAGCCAAATTTTGGGCGACTGTCATATTGGGAAACAAAGAATAATTTTGAAATAAATAACCGACTGTCCGTTGCTGTGGCTTTAAAAAAAACCGTTCCTTCGTATCTGACCAGATGGTATTATTTACTTTTAGAAAACCTCGATCTGCTTTTTCTAATCCGGAAAGTAACCGTAATAAACTACTTTTTCCAGCCCCCGAGGGACCGAATATACCGATGATTTTTCCGGCGGGTAATTGCGCTTTTACGTCGAGTAAAAAACCGGTTTCTCCCTTTCCAAACTGTTTCGTTAAATCAAATTCCAGCACGGCTCGTTTTTTTAAAATAATGACCGTTGACCACGTAAACCATCAGCAAAACAACGAAAGAAATGGTCAGTAAAATCAACGCATACTGATGCGCCGCTCCGTAATTCATCGCTTCCACCTGATCGTAAATCGCAATCGACGCCACCCGAGTCTGTCCCGGAATATTTCCACCAATCATCAGTACCACGCCAAATTCTCCGACTGTGTGTGCAAAGCTTAGTACAATTCCTGTGAATAAAGCCGGTTTAATGTTGGGTAGCAAAACGCGCTGTAAAGTTGTCCACCGCGATTTCCCTAAAACGTAAGCTGCCTCGGACAAATTCTTGGGCAGATTATGCAATCCAGCCTGAATGGGATGGACCATAAATGGCAAACTATAAATAATAGACCCAATTACTAATCCGGAAAAACTAAAAATAAAGTCTATTCCCAGCATATTTTTTAAAAAATATCCTACCGAACTATTCGGACTAAAAGCGAGTAGTAAATAAAATCCAATTACCGTCGGAGGTAATACGAGCGGTAAACTGACGATGGTTTCTAAAACAGGTTTTATCGGACTCCGACTTTCCGAAAGCCAATAAGCCAGCGGAATTCCGATGAGCAATAAACAAAACGTCGTGACAAAAGCCAACTGAAAACTCAAAATGATGGGCGCATAATTCATCTATTTGGCTTGTGTAATCTTATAACCATGAGTTCGTAAAATATTCTGCGCTTCTTCCGTTTTTAGAAAATTGACAAAGGCAGTAGCAGCCGCTTCGGTTCCTCTTTCTTTTGATTTTTTTAAAACCACCACATCCTGTCGAATAGGCGTAAAAGAGTCTGGATTTAAGGTCGTCCATACGCCCTGTTTTTTCATCGGTTCGCTGACCACGGAAGACAACGCCGTCATCCCTAACTGTGCGTTTTTACTAATGATAAATTGATTGGTTTGTGAAATGTTTTCTCCCATCACCAGCTTCTCTTCCAACTGATCGTACCAGCCATAAAATTTCAGGGCCTCTACCGCTACTTTTCCGTAGGGGGCAACTTCTGGATTAGGAATCGCAAAGTGCTCAATCTTGCTAAGATCCAGGATGTTTAAATCCAGTTTTTCGTTGGTCGCTAGCGACCATAAAACGAGTTCCCCCTGCGCATACGTTTCCGGAGCCGTCCGCGTTATTTTTTTTTCGTGTAATTCCAACGGATATTTTTGGTCGGCGGAGATAAATACATCAAAAGGAGCGGAATTGATAATCTGGGTAGTCAGTTTTCCCGATGAGCCTAAAATGATTTCCGTTGCTCCCGGATTCGTTTTTTTAAAGGCATCCACGAGTGGGTTAATGACGTATTGTAGATTGGAAGCTACTGCAAGGCGTAGTGCTTTAGGCTTTGGTTCTCCACAACTAGAAAGGAATATTCCGATAACTACAGCAAAAAGAATTAATTTTTTCATGCAGCAAAGATAGGGAATTGCGGGGAATGTGGATTGTGGAGTTGATATTTTAAAATGAATGAGTAAGGAAATGGTTTACCAAAAGAAAGATAATTGAGTTTTGCTGGTTATTCCCTCTAACGTGATTTTACGCTAGAGGGAATAATCAAATCATCCTGGTCCAAAAAAGTGAATATAAATCATTCGACCAGAGTCTTGTAAAAAATTTACTCTCATGTTTGCACAATAACCAATGTGTTGAGTATCACCGAAAAATTCGTATTCGTTTCCTTGATTAAAAATGTGTGGACAGGGACCGTGTCGATATTTTAATTTAAAAGAATAAAAATAATTGACTTGCTGATCTCCCAGATAACTTTTAAACGTAGGAGGCCCCAATGCTTCTAAAAAAAAGGTGCTGTCTACATTGATGCAAGGCCAAGTGGTATCTCCAAGTAATCCATTTCGAGAGTAAATGGTATCTCCAAAAAAGTAGGTATGTTGCTTAATAAAATCACGATTAGCATATAATTCGTCCGGTTCATCTTTTATGCTATAAATATTGTAGTTCCAATAGTTCTCCTCTCTGGTTGGGTACATTGTTTTTAAGTAATCCCACAGTCGATCTTGACAGATGTCGAGATCAGTGGTATCTAATGTAGACCACGGTTCCGTAGGAGGTGGTGGTACATCGTTGCGGTAGGTATGTATATGAGTAATGCTATCTCCTGGGATAGTATAGTTTGTCTCCGTTTGTGGAATGGAGACGCATTTTTTATGGCAGCTAAATGCAAATGCTATCAAAAAAGTAAAAGTGGCTATAAATAATGTTAATTTTTTCATAACTTAACGATTCTGAATTAGATGTTTTTGTTCAACGATATTGTTTAAGGGAATTGTTTTTATCAAAAAAAATAGCCTGTTGGATCACTTATGCATTTTGCGATTAGTGAACTAACAGGCTAGAAATTTAGGAATCATCCTGGTCCAAAAAAGTGGATGTAAATCATACGCCCCGATTCTTGTAAAAATTTTACTTTCATTGTAGCGCAATAATTGATATGATCAGTATTACCACGATATTCATAATCGTCTCCCTCGTCAAAAATATAAGGGCAAGGTCCGTGTCGATATTTTAATTTAAAATTATAAAAATAATTGACTTGTTGATCTCCCAGATAAGTCTTAAAAGTAGGAGGTCCCAGCGCCTCAAGGAAAAAAGTACTGTCTACGTTTATACAAGGAAAAGTAGTGTCAAATAATAGCCCATTTCGAGAATATATGGTATCGTTGAAGAATCGAACATGCTTTGAAATAAATGCTCGGTTGGCAAATATTTCATCCGGTTCGTTCGTGATACTATATATATCGTAGTCCCAGTAATTCTCTTCTTCGGTGGGATACATTGTTTTTAAATAATCCCATAGTCTACTTTTACAAAGATCCAGGTTGGTAGTGTCTAGAGTAGTCCAGGGATAAATTGGCGGTGGTGGAATATTGTTGCGATAAGTATGAATAAGAGTGATTTCTTCCTTCGGTACATCAATTACTTCATCTTCTGGAGATGGAATACATCGCTGGTGACAGCTAGCAATGAATAGTGTAAAGACAAATAACGAAACTACTCTTAGTGAGAACTTTTTCATAACTTGATTATTTTGAATAAAATATTCTCTGTCTAATAGCATTATTTAGTGGTGAAATTCCTTCTGATTAAATTTTAAAATTGTCGCATATAAATATTTAAACAGATAAATCCTTTTATTAAAACTTAATTAACCTGTTAGATCATTTACGCAATTTTGCGATCAGTGACCTAACAGGCTAATAATTTACAGATTATCTCGATTACATAAAATCAATATACACCATCTTACTTGAATCCTGTAAAAACGATACGCGCATAGTAGAACAATAATCAAAGTGATCAATTTGACCGAAGTACTCATAGTCGCTTCCTTCATTAAAAATAATTGGACATGGTCCACGTCGATATTTTAGATCAAAAAAATAAAAATAAGTAACCTTATAATCTCCAGCATAGCTCTTGATCGTAGGCTGACCTATTGCTTGCAGAAAAAAAGTGCTGTCTACGTTTTTACAGGGTTGCGTAATATCTCCCATTAATCCACCATTAGACCAAATGGTATCGCCGAAAAAATAAACATGCTGTTCTATAAATTTCCGATTGGCATATAGTTCATCCGGCTCATTCATAATACTATATATATTATAGTTCCAATAATTCTCTTCTTTGGTGGGGTACATTTTCTTTAGATAATCCCATAATCTACTTTGGCAAAGGTCCAGATCGGTAGTGTCTAAAGTAGACCAACTATCTGTAGGTGGCGGCGGCACATCGTTACGGTATGTTTTGATAAAAGTGATACTGTCTCCCGGTACATAATCCAACTCAGGAGTAAGATCAGGAGTGGAAATACACTTTTTATGACAACTTATCAAAATGCCTGTAAAAAAGATGAAGAGGCCTAGAAAGAAGATTAACTTTTTCATAGTTTGATAATTTTGAAGTAGATGTTTTCTGTCCCATCGGTAATACTTAGCCAGTAAGCACCCTGTGGATATTCAGATAACTGAAGGTTGAAGTCAACTGATTCTTTACCCATATGTAAAGTTTGACCAGTTGTATTAAGTAACTTGAAATCAACAGATTTAGATATTCCCTCTATTAAAACAGATTCGGTTGTTGGATTAGGACTGAGGCTAATAAAATAGCTCGATAGCTTTTTAATAGATACAAGATCACCACAATTTCCTGCTTGGATTGTTTGTGTATTCATTATTTGATTTCCGTCCAATAAACAGGTGTTATTAATGATAGTTTGGCTATCATCATAAATCTCATTCCCTCCTTCTACATCTACATCCTTAATTCCAGACTGTCCTTGAGGATGCATTAAAGGACCACTACAAAGAAAACCAAAACAGAAGGCATGATTGAGCATGTGACCATGACCAAGTTCATGTGTGAAGACTCTAATGGCTCTGCTGCCAAGACCAGTTTCAGCAAAATTTTCATCAATTCGGAAATCCAAGTCAGTCATGATAAAACCTCCGTCTTCATTTTCAGGGTCAGAACCTCCACAATTAAGTTGAAAGTATTGGGAAATTCTCAAAGATCCCTCTGCATTTGGGACGTTAATATTAACAACTGAAATTGAATTTCGTCCATCTAATGGATTTACTATAAGGTTATTAGGTCCATCCTGATTCTTTACTTTAAAAGCAATATCAGTATTTTCACACCAGACTGATAAAGCGTCATTAAAAGCATCTTTGATATTAAAATTAAAATTAGCGTTATTTACATTAGGATGAAACTCAAATTCATATCCATCTTGCTCGCCATTTAATCCATTGTTGTTCCTGAGTCCTAGTCTTTTAGTTACACCTTCATTAACAATTCGATTGGTTAATTTTGAATAAGGGATACGTAAATTTTGAAGCCCTCCTGGATGTCGGTCTTCCTCGTTACAACCATTTCTGACGATAAATTTTCCAGTTGCTGCTGGATTTAAAAAGCCCTCCTGCCAATCTGTTGAAGGAACTTTAACTTTAATTCTGGTATCTGTCCATTCTAGCACACCATCTATCATAAAATCAGCTTCTCCGGCTCCTATAAATTCGGGTGGACGTGGTGGATCATTTGGACCTGGAGCAGGAAGGTTCGGTACTAAGTCCCCATTTCTGAATAACACAGAACTTCCGCTACCACCACCTGGATCTGCAGTCATTATCCCAGGATTTGCACCTCTTTGGTATACGCCGAAATTAGTTCCTGTGATGGTTAGAACTTGATTGTCTCCAGCAACAATCTCGGCTGGAGAATGAGAATCAATTTCCACCTCTTCACAGCCACAAGGAGGAACTTGCTCAAAGTCATTAGCAACGACTGGATCGTAAGCCCCTAAAAAGAACGGAGGAATACTCTCATCGCTGTGAAAGCTAATTCCTTGCATCTCTATTTCTTGAAAAGATAGCATTGGATTTTGGGTACAGTTTTGAGTTTCAAATTTGATTCTTACTAATGGTACTGGTTCCGAAGTGATGATGGCGTATTCATCGCCGTCAGGAATCGAAACCTCCCCGATGACCAAATTATAACTATTATTATCCAGGTCGGACTGAAATAAATTATATTGAGGAAAATCGGCGGCGATGGTTCCCGGTTCGTTTATGATTTGTACGTTTCCACTCGACACCTGGTTAGGAAAAAAGGTAGCATTACTGTAGTCAAATCGTAGATTCGCTTGTCTTAAAAAAGTAGTTTCGGTACCTGATGCGAACACGGTAAAGAAATAATCCTGGTTGGCCTGGTCAAATTCTACGTTGCCAATAGTATAATTAATGCCCCCTAACTTTCCGTCCATTACCACTCCAATGGGATTTTCCTCTATTATTATTTTGGTAAATGAAACTGGCCTTCCATTACAGAAAAACGATCCACTTAGATCTTGCAGTAGGAATAATTCATTTAAATTTGAGGGTAATTCAGTAAGGTTAGCAGGGTCAACTTTAAATCTTAGTCGCATGGTGGATTGATATTCAGTATCAATTAGAAGAGCTTCTTCATATCCCGAATTATTAGTAGTAGAGAAACGTGCAGCATCGGGAGCTTCATCGGCCGCTTGCGTGGTGTAGGCGTCTTCCATGAAGTTTCCAATAGGACTAACTGTTAAGTTTTGGTTGGCAACAATATACTGATTAAATACATTAGGATCATATTTGATCTTCGAGCTAAGGTCATAAAGTATTTTACTGCTATTGTTTGTTTTCGTTCTCAGATCAATGTAGCCACGAATGTCATTTCCCTCTACTTGTAAATGAATATTACTAAAACTAATGAATAAAATATCTTCTTCCTGATTGCATTCTTTTTCTTTAAACTCTTTCGTAACTCTACTGCTTAACGCCCATTTTTTCTTTTCTTTGATATAATTTACTTTATTGAAATTTCCAATTGCTCCCTTCGGTACATAAACGGTGGTACCTTCAACACAATCAGTACAAGGCTCCAGCGCAAGTAAATAATTATAACCTTGATGAAAATTTAGCGTGTGAGAAATTATTAATAATTCTGTATCTGTTCCACCTCCTTCGGTCAAAACGGGAATAATATTTCTACCGGAAGCCGTCTGCCCAAAATAGAAATCATTAATTTCAAACCAATTGAGCGTATAAATCATTGTTCTATCAGCAGACCAGGATGTTGTCCTTTCAACTATTTTTTTCATAACTAAAAGGTTGTGAATGGTGAAGTAAATAAAATTATAACACGACTAAATGTAATAAATAAAAAACTATTTTCAAAATTTTATAGTATAAAAATGCGGATTAAACGATTTTATTGTTGATTTTGAAGGGTTTTACACTTTATAATTAGGTGATTTTTCATGTGTGGTTATAATCCAAATACGCTAGATGAGATAAGATGAGCGTTATAATTAAATAGTATAAGACTAACTTTAAATTTATTTTTTTTATTAGGTGAAATACTTTACGCTTTTATTATTTTATCAACACGAGCTTGCAGCTCTGGCAACACCTCCTCCTCGTACCAGAGATTTTTCCGTAACCAGTGCGTATTCAAAGGCGAAGGATGTACCAACGGAAAAAACCTGGGTAAGTACTCCTCGTACGCCCGCACCGTTTCCGTCAAATTCTTTTTTCTAGTTTTCCCTAAATAATATTTTTGCGAATAAGCACCAATCAATAAGAAAAGTTTGATATTTGGTAAGGCCGATAACAGCGGTTCGTGCCAGAGCGGCGCACATTCTTTTCGGGGTGGCAGATCTCCCGACTTCCCTTTTCCCGGATAACAAAATCCCATCGGTAACACCCCAAAATTTTTTGGATCATAAAATACCGGATCGGTGACATTCAGCCATTCCCGCAATCTTCGTCCACTTGGATCGTTCCACGCCAGATCGCTTACGTGTGCGATTCGACCGGGTGCCTGGCTGATCAAGCCGATCTTTGTTTCTTTGATTGCCGTTACAATTGGGTTCGCACCCATCGGTAAGTCGGGTTCGCAGACGGTGCATTTACGAATTTCTTGTATGATGGGTAAGTCCATTTTTTTAATATTGTTGAAATGTTGAAACGCTTCGCTTGTTGAGCACTTTATCGTAATTAAACGCATAGAATACGATTGACTTGTTTTTTATTTTTAAACAAGCGAAGCGCCTCAACAAGCACAGTGCCTCACTCACTCACTCACCTTCCCAAACTTCCGCACAATCCCGTAAAGCAAAATCGCACTCACCACCATTAGCAACAAACAAATCCATATGCCACCACCAAAGAAAGTCGATAAACTACCGGCAATTAAACTGGTCGTACCTACCGTCAATGCGTAAGGCAATTGCGTCCGAACGTGGTCAATATGATTACAGTCACTCGCCAACGAACTTAAAATAGTCGTATCCGAAATCGGCGAACAATGATCCCCGACCACCGAAGCCGCCAAAACGGTTGCAATTACATTTAATAAAATCTCCATACTGACATCCGGATCAATTCCTTGCGTCTGACAAATCGCCCAAGTCGTCGGAATCGCAATCGGGTAGAGTATCGCCATCGTACTCCAACTTGATCCCGTAGAAAACGCAATAAATGCAGCCAGTATAAAAATAATCGCGGGCATCAGATATGGACTCAGACTGTCCTGCAATAAATTAGTAATGTAAGTAGCCGTATGTAATTCTTCGGTTGTAATAGCCAGTGACCAGGCCAGTGTTAGAATGATCAAGGCAGGTAACATCGTCTTAAAACCGATCGTCATATTGTGCATCGTATCTATCAGTTTCATAATTCTTTGGCCGACTGTCATCAGAATAGAAACCAGCAAACCACCAAAAGAGGCCCACAACAAAGCTACGTAAGAATCAGAGCTACCGATCAATTTACCAACCCGCATAAAAAAGGAAGCATCTTCACCGCTCAATTGCGACATCAATGGCCACACATCTCCCCATGCTTCTGAGGCCGGACTGATGCCTTTCGCTACCAACTCTCCGTAGACGGAAGCAATGCCGGTATCAATTAATCCAAAGATAGTTAGTAAAATAACTACAAATACTGGAATAGCTGCGTTATACCATTTTAGCGGAGCACCTTTTACGGGTGATAAATCTTCCATATCCGGATCATCTTCGTCGTCATTGCGGGCGCTACTCACTTGTCCGGTCGAGCGGGCACGGTGTTCCGCTTTCCACATCGGTCCGTAATCCCGACGGGTAAATATTAATATTAAAATAAAAATCAGGGTTAGAATCGGATAGAAAGAATAGCGCAATGAACTAACAAACAATGCGTAAGGAGTCATCCCCGCATCGAATCCTTCGAGCATCGCCGTAGCATCGGCAATATAACTTAATTCCGCACCAATCCACGTGGTGATAAACGCCACTGCCGAAACGGGAGCCGCAGTACTGTCGACAATATAGGCCAGTTTTTCTCTGGAGATTTTAAATTTATCGGTCACCGAACGCATCGTATTCCCGACGATCAGCGTATTCGCATAGTCATCAAAGAAGATCGCGACGCCCAGTACCCAGGTAATAAACTGTGTACTTTTAGCGTCTTTTGCGTAGCGAGATAATGATTTTACAACGCCAGCCATGCCACCGTTCCGGGAGATGATGGCGACCATTCCACCAATCATTAAGGAGAATACGATAATCGAAATATGAGAGGAATCCGCCAATGCTTTAACGACATATTTTTCTACAACTTCAAAAATAGAAACCAAAAAATAGTAGAGTGATTCGATTCTCAAGCCACCCGCAATAAAAGCGCCGGCCCAGATACCGATAAAAAGAGAGACCACCACTTCCTTAAATAATAAAGCGAGTAGAATTGCAATCAGGGGAGGAACGATAGACAGCCACATCGGAATATTTCTAACCCGATGGGAGCCGTCTGATTTTTTGGCAACGTGGACTAATTTATATTGATTTTTATCTGCCGCATTTTTATGAGTCAATAAAAGCAATTTTCCTTTTTGATCTACGGGGTAAGGGAAAGTCGCCTGACCGTTGATAAAATTCAGCGAAGCGGGATCATCGTTGCCACTAATATTGATGGTCGTCGTTCCGTTGGTTCCCGGAGCATTAAAAATGAGTACGTCTTTTTCCATCTGCAACTGATACTCCGTCAGAAAAAAGGGAGAAAGAGGCGTTGTTTGTCCAATTGCGCTAATGTAAGCTAGCGTACAAATCAAAAACAACAAATATCGTAAGTAATGGTTTCTCATTATGTAATGCGTATTTTTGCTAGAAGATATCCTGGTTATTTAACAATTTCCAAGTAACAAATTTATTTTCGTACCACCAAAGTTAGCCTATGATTTCTATTAGAGTTTTTATATTTTCGGTATCAATGATCATCACTTGTACCGCTTTGATGGGACAGGATTTATCACCGTTGAATTTTGAGTTTACGGTTAATAATACGGTATTAAAAAATCCACTAACGGGGGGAATCAATACACCACAAGTCTCCAACGCAGATTTTAACAACGATGGTTTGATGGATCTTTTTGTTTTCGACCGAAGCGGGAATGTTTCTATTGTTTATCTGAATGATGGAGTAGCCAACCAACCCGAGTATACGTACGCACCACGCTACGCAGAAAATTTACCGGATCTGCTGGATTGGGTACTCTTGCGTGATTTTAATCAGGATGGTGCGATGGATATTTTTACGGCAGCCCGTACGCCCGGTATTTCGGGAGTCGAAGTATTGCGGGGTTATTTTGAAGACAATGAATTAAAATTTGCTCCTTTTTACTTTCCACAATTTCAGTTCAATATTATTCCATTTCAGTTGAATAACGGGAGCTTTACCAACCTGTACGTTTCTGCCCAGGATTTGCCAGCTATTGATGATATTGACGGAGATGGAGATATGGATATTATTTCTTTTGGGGTCAATGGTGGCTATATGGAATTTTTTTCCAATCAATCGGTAGAAGATGGTTTTGGTGCGGATAGTCTGCGTTTTGATCGGGAGACGGATTGCTTCGGCGGTATTTTTGAAGACGGATTGTCTACCTGTGTTTGTCTGCCCGTCGAGATGGGTGCCTGTTGTGATGGATTTACGGATTTGCAGGGCGACACCCGACATGCGGGTTCTACGATTCTTACTTTTGACAATGATGGCGACGGCGACAAAGAAGTCGTTCTCGGAGATATATCTTTTGATGCGTTGACTTTTTTAGAAAATGGCGGAGATGCGGATATGGCGATGATGATCGATCAGGACTGTAGTTATCCTTCTACGGATGTGCCGGTAGATTTACCTTCTTTTCCGGCTTCCTTTTTTGTGGATGTAAATAATGATGGTAAACGCGATCTGTTGGCTGCACCAAATTCTCCACGTCGAGTAGAAGATTATCAAAATCTTTGGTACTACCGAAATGATGGAACGGATGCGGTACCGGATTTTAATTTTCAAAGAAAAGATTTACTAACTTATAATACCATTGACATGGGAAGTGGTAGTAGTCCCGTATTTATAGATTTTGATCAGGATGGTTTGCAGGATATACTAGTTGGAACCAATACTTTTTACAAACCCTTTAACGAAAGAGATCCCCGGTTATTTTTATATCGAAATACCGGAACGGCAACCGATCCTGCGTTCACCCTTTTTGACGAAGACTATTTGAATTTTTCTCAATACGGTAGTAACGCCTGGGGATTTGTTCCTACTTTTGGTGACCTGGATGGTGATGGTGACATCGATATGATTGTTGGTTATCAGAATGGTTCTTTATTTTATGGAGAGAATACGGCGGGACCTGGAAATACATTTCAGTTTGTTATTACCCCCAACTACTTGGAAATTGACGTAGGTCAAAATAGTACGCCAACGTTGGTAGATATAAACAGAGATGGTATGCTGGATTTGGTGATTGGAGAAAGAAATGGAAATTTGAATTATCTGCCAAACATCGGTAGTTCGACCAATCCTGTTTTTCAACCCGTACATACTGCTGCGCCTAACGATGATTTTTTTGGTGAAGTAGATGTAGCCGCTTTTGGATTTGATATTGGAATGTCGGCTCCGGTTTTTGTAGACTTCGGAGGAAGCTATACCTTGTTTTGCGGAAGCTACCTTGGGGATATTTATCGGTATGACAATATTGAAAATAATCTGGATGGCGCTTTCGATCTGGTGGATGAGGCTTATGGAGACAATATCAGGGTAGGGGAGGAGTCCAGAATCAGTATGACGGATATTGATGGTGACAATGTACTGGATTTACTGTTGGGAAATTTTCGGGGTGGCCTTAATTTTTACCAAACAGATTTGAATACTGACGGGACGGTTGATACCGAAGTACCTGTACAAGGACCTGATTTTAAGATTCTGCCGAATCCGGCAAGTGATTACGTAGCGTTACAATTAATCGCATTTACCGGAGAACTATACGAAGTAGTAATTTACGATTTATTGGGTCGGACGATTTACGAACGTTCTTTCAATGGAGAAAACCTGAGAATTAATACCGAGCGTTTTGATGCGGGTATTTATTTTTGTAAAATTGCTATCAATCAAAAAATGACTGTTAAGAAATTGATTATTAATTGATAATATAGTTTAGGTATATGCCATATTAAAAGAAGCCGATATAATTTTAGATTATATCGGCTTCTGACGTTTTGAATGGTACGCTTTTTGCCTTATTATTTTCATCAGTATAGTTCCCTTCCTTCCAGCCCCTTGGATTATTTCTTAGTTTGATATTTTGTAAAAAAAAATAAAACACCATGCGTACTTTAACGACCAACCTAATTCTTTTTATTTTATTGACACTACCCGGATTTATCTCTGCGCAGTATATTATTAAATATCCAACACAGAGTAACAGTGGAATAGTGGAAACTACTTGTGTTGATATAGATCTTAATTGTGAAAACGGTTACGTTGCCTGGGAAGACGGACGGAGTTTTGAAGGCGCCATTAAAAATGGTAAACCCAACGGAGAAGGGAAGATGATCTGGTCGAGCGATGTGTACTATGAAGGTACTTTTAAAAATGGTAATCGTCACGGCTACGGGAAAATGGTTAATAATAAAACAACCTACGATGGAGAATGGAGAGACGACATGATCGGTGATCAGGGAGCTGCTATCTTCGAAAATGGAGATGAATATCTTGGTGCTTTTATGGATGGCTCTATCCACGGTAAAGGAACCATGCGTTATAAAAATGGTGCGCTATATAGTGGTGACTGGCAAGATGGAATTCCACACGGAGAGGGAACATTGATTCGTTCTGATAAAAGTGTATTCAGTGGTATGACCGACGGAGGTATGCGTCAGGGAGCAGGTATGATTATCTGGGCGAGTGGAGATACATTAAACGGTGATTGGAAAATGAACCGACTAAGTGGAGAGGCGATCTTTAATTTTCAAAACGGAGACAAGTTAATTTCTAACTGGAGAAACGGTCGCTTGAGTAATCGTGCTGCCTACACCTTTAAGAATGGTAAAAGTCTATCTGGTAGCTTGCAGCAAATTAAAGAAGAAGCAAATTTGGAAATTACAGATATTCTAAATACAGAAACCAACTTTCAGCTGGCCTGGATGGGAATCGCAATGGAATTTAAAACCAACGGTGATTACGAAATGGCTGGAGACTTTCTTTCTTCTGCAAGAGAATATGCGTCTACCAGCGCTATGCACTACGATTTAATTGATCGGGTAATGGGAGAAGTAGAAGTATTACAGAAAGAGCGTGGACTGGCAAACTTAAATAAAAAGAAAGCAGAATAATATTTTGAATATAACACAAACAGTTAATTAAATGTCTTTTCTCAATTGAGGAAAGGCATTTTTTTTTATTAAGTTTTTTCAAATACTTTAGAGTGCGATACCTATGCGTTGGGAGGACCGATTAACAAATCACTAATCAACTGTTCTTAATGTCTATGGAAAATTGACAATTTGAAATGCCTACTAATTTAGTACCCGCATTAGTATAATCCGTAAAAAACAAAGATATTGAGACCATGAAGGAAATTGAGAAAATAGTGGAACGTTACGCAGCAACAGATTGGAAAACAGAGCAATCTGCTTTGGCTACGGTAGTACGAGTGGAAGAGTCTGCGTACCGACGGGTGGGCGCGCGGATGTACGTGAGTAGTACCGGACAATGGATCGGAGGGATCAGCGGTGGTTGTCTGGAAGGAGATGCTTTAAAGCGGGCTAAAATTGCTATTATGAAAGATCGTTCTTCAATGGTGGTCTACGATACGATGGAAGAGGATGCGCATCAAATAGGAGTAGGGTTGGGTTGTAATGGTAGAATTGAAGTCTTGTTTACACCCATTGACTCAACGGATAGTAATAATCCTGTCGAGCTGCTAAAACAAATTAAAGGTACCCGTACGGAGGCTGTTTTATTACAATTAATTGAGACGCCTGATTCTGATCTGTTGGGGTGGACAGTTTTGGAAAAAGACGTGGATCAGATGACAAAACGGCTGAAACTTGAAAGTGATGTTTTGTCCTTGGTCATTCAGTTAGTAAAGGAGAAAAAAAAATCAAATGTTTTTATTACGAATAATCAAGAACAGATTTTAGTAGAACAAATACGTCCCAATACTCGGGTGGTGTTGGTGGGAGATAATTATGATGTCAACGCTTTTGTCGGCATCGCTGAAGCGTTGGGCTGGGAAATTCACGTGGCGGGCAAACAGCGAAAACTGGATCATCTGATTTTTGAAAAAGCAGCCCGGGTGTATACTTACAAAACGGTCGCAGACATTTCGGTAGATGCTTATACGGCGATCATTTTAATGTCCCACGATTATCGAACGGATTATAAACTATTAAAAAAATATGGTACGCTGGACGTTCCTTATATTGGATTGCTGGGACCTAAAAAGCGGATGCAGAAAATGCAAATGGAGTTGGAGAAAGAAGGAATTGAATTGAATCTGGCTACGATGGAAAATTTGTATGCGCCGGTAGGATTGGATATTGGTGCGGAAAGTCCGGAAGAAATTGCGTTGGCGATTACGGCGGAGATTGTGAGTGTTTTCCGGAAACGGGATGGCGGAAAATTACGGGAACGGAAGGGGCCGATTCATGAGCGGTAAGCACACCCCCTATTATTCAGTAATTTCCTATTTCAATTTTTGAAAAAGATCCTTACGAAAAAAATGCTCAAAGAATCTACTATTAACAATTCATCATTTCTGTAATTGAAAATCTACCTATCAATAAAAAATAAAAAAAGTGCGACACCCTTTCGAGTGTCGCACTTAATCTTATTTTCATTAAAGTAAGGATCAATTCTGTACTAGTATTTGCCGTAAACGGTAAATAACCAATAGTAAAAAATCTTACATCATGCCAGGCATTCCGCCACCCATGCCACCAGGCATGTGGCCTCCGCCAGCACCGCCTTCTTCCGGTTTGTCAGTAACTACACACTCGGTAGTCAACACCATACCTGCGATAGAAGCCGCATTTTCCAATGCGATACGCGTTACTTTCGTTGGATCAATTACGCCCGCTTTCTTTAAATTTTCGTATACTTCTGTACGCGCATTAAATCCGTGATCGCCTTTACCTTTCTGTACGTTCATAAAAACTACGGAACCTTCTACACCTGCATTTTCAGCGATGATACGAAGAGGTGCTTCGAGCGACTTGCGAACGATGTTGATTCCGATCACCTGATCTTCATTTTCACCTTCTACTTTGTCCAGTGACTTGATCGCACGAACCAGTGCAACACCGCCACCAACAACGATACCTTCTTCTACTGCGGCACGTGTTGCATGTAATGCATCATCCACCCGATCCTTCTTTTCCTTCATTTCTACTTCCGTTGCTGCTCCTACGTAAAGAACGGCCACACCACCCGCTAGCTTAGCTAAACGCTCTTGTAGTTTTTCCTGATCGTAGTCAGAAGTCGTATTTTCGATCTGCGCCTTAATCTGAGCGATACGTGCGTTGATTGCTTTCTTGGTACCACCACCATTTACGATCGTTGTATTATCCTTGTCAACAGTGATTTTCTCACAGCTACCCAAGTGTGCTAATTCTGTGCTTTCCAGCTTGTAACCCTGCTCTTCAGAGATGACAGTACCACCCGTTAAGATCGCTAAATCTTCGAGCATTGCTTTACGACGGTCACCAAAACCAGGCGCTTTGACAGCAACTACTTTCAACTGAGCACGTAAACGATTGACCACTAAAACACCCAAAGCCTGAGATTCTATATCTTCAGCGATGATCAAAAGAGGACGACCAGAACCAACTGCCTTTTCCAGAATTGGCACAATATCCTGCATATTTGCGATCTTCTTATCGTGGATCAGGATCAATGGATTTTCGTATTCCGTTGTCATGTCCTCGGTGTTGGTCACAAAGTAAGGAGACAAATAACCACGGTCAAACTGCATACCCAATACTTCCTCAACGTACGTATCGGTACCTTTGGATTCTTCCACAGTGATGACCCCATCTTTAGAAACACGCTTCATGGCATCAGCGATCAAGCTACCAATTTCGTTGTCGTTGTTGGCAGAGATAGCACCTACTTGCTGAATTTTATTGTAGTCGTTACCGATTACTTCAGTCTGCTTTTTTAAATTTTCAATAACTGCTTTTACAGCCTTGTCAATTCCTCTTTTCAGATCCATTGGGTTGGCACCGGCGGTTACGTTTTTCATACCGGCAGTAACCATTGCCTGCGCTAAAACGGTAGCAGTAGTAGTTCCGTCCCCTGCGATGTCTGCAGTTTTGGAAGCTACTTCTTTTACCATTTGAGCACCCATGTTTTCTACTGGATCATCCAGTTCGATTTCTTTGGCTACGGTTACCCCATCCTTGGTGATGGCAGGTGCGCCGAAGCTTTTTTGAATAACGACGTTACGACCTTTAGGTCCTAGAGTTACTTTAACTGCGTTGGCTAGTGCATCAATACCCGCTTTGAGTTTTCCCCGGGCATCTGCATCAAATCTAATTTCTTTAGACATTGCTATAATTATTTTTTTGTGAATTAATTAGAAAAGTGATATACGGTATTATTGGTTTATAAAATAACCAGGATATCATCTTCGCGCATGATCAGGTAGTCGTTACCTTCGTGCGATAGTTCGGTACCAGAGTATTTGCCGTAGAGTACGACATCTCCTTTTTTAACCGTCATTTTGACATCGTCCTTACCAGGACCTACTGCGATAACTTTACCACGTTGCGGTTTTTCTTTAGCAGTATCAGGAATGATAATGCCACCTTTGGTTTTCTCCTCAGCTGGAGCTGGTTTCACGACCACTCGGTCATTGATTGGCTTCATGTTTTAGTAAGTTTTGGTTTCGACAAAGCCTCAAAATAAAGGGAGGGTAGTCGAAAAAATTAATAAAAAATATCTTTTAGAATTCTTTGATTTCCGAAAGGAAAGCGCAGAAAAGTGTAGTCTTCTGACCAGTACTTAGAGTTATATCATCACGCATTGTGCCAAACCGATAACGGTGACATAATTACCGAAAAGGGTATAGTAAATTAGAAACTGTGAAGAATTGGCAGATTAAAATTAGTATTTAGAAGGGATAGCCGCCATAATGGCAAGGAATCCATAGTATGTTGTTCAGTCTTAGGAATAGCGATTAAATAAATTTACTTTCTTGACGATTTTAAAATTGATTTAGATGAGGCATTTTCCTAATAAGCGAGAAGCTATTTTACCAAAAATAAAAGGTAAAATAGCTTCTCTATTTTCGCGATATTAAAATCGGAACTATTCAGATAGTAGGGCAGGTCCTTCTGCACCGGCTCCTGTAATCATTAAACTGGTAATGATACATAATACAAACAATGCAATGGCCAAGTACCAGGTTGCTTTTTCAATAAAGTCGGTAGACTTGGCGGCACCAAACATTTGTGTAGTTGCGGTACCTCCAAGGCTGGCATCAACCCCGCCACCTTTTGGATTCTGAACCAAAATTGCACCCATTAGTAGGATACAAATCATGGCAATTAAAATTGTCATTGCTGTTAACATGAGCTATTTCTTTTTAAGTTTTTTAATTAGCGATGCAAAGAACGCCTTTTTTTCTGGAATAATCAAACTCAATCGTTCGTATGCTACAATTGCTTTTTCTGTTTTTCCCTGCTTTGCATACAGGTCGGCTAGCGTTACAGAAATAGTCTCTCCGTCTTCTACGATACTGCGATTGGCAAATTTGCGGATCGCTTTTTTCTTGCTTAATTTTTGTTCGGGGACCTTTTTTTTGCTTTTCTTTCTATCTTTTCTATCAACGTCTTTCTTTTTAGCTTTCTTTTTGGTCTTCTTATTATTCTTCTGAGGTTTTATTTTTTTCCTGGGTTCGTCTTTTTTCTTTTTTACTTTCTTTTTACGACTATCCTTTCCTTTATCTTCGGAGGCTTGATATTTTTTAATCCATTTACCCAGTTTAGGCTGGAGGGTCATTTCCTCTTCTTCTATATCCATCGTGTCCAGATTTTCCTCTTCTGTAGGTAATGACTCATTAAAGTCTTCCAGTAGTAAATCCGATATTTCGTCCTCAGGCTCCGGTTCCGGTTCTTTTACTGATTTAGCAAAAATTTTCGGTACTACCTCAATCAAAGGCTTACTTAATAAATCATCCATTTCGTCGTCAAAATCAAACGGCTCGGGAAATTCGATAATCTCCTCCTCTTCATTTGGACTGATAGATGCGGAGACTTCTGGTGCATTGTCAACCATTTCCAAATCTATGCCGGGTATTTCTTCGTCAGGATTATCTGGCAAATCCGGCGTATGTGCTTCGGATGGTGTAGGTTCCTCGGGCTCGGGTTTGGTGACGATCTGATCGCTAATTATACGGGTTTCTTCTATAATTGGTTCATGGATAACGGGGATCTTTTTTTCAACTGGCGCTATTTCAGGATCATCGACCTGATTGGCCGGGGAAATGACCGACGAAATGATGGTCGGAGAAACATCGAGATCTTTTGGATTGTCCATCCGTGCGGAAGTTTCGTTTGGTGGCGGTTGATCAGCTGGTGGCGTATCCGTAGCAATATCAGCCACGTGATTGGGGGTATTTTCGTTCGCTGGTGGATCTGGAATAAACGCTACTGGTGGTAGGTCTTCGTCCGGAAGGTTAGCGATCAAGCTTTCTGGTGATACATTAATAGTTGAATTTCCCTGAGCGGGCTCTACTTCGGGTTCTGGTTCAACAACAGGTTGTGAAGGCCGATCGTTTTGCTGAAGTTGTCTGCGCAAGAATGATCGGCTGTTCATATAGGTAGCGGCGGTTTTGAGGTGCCGCTCAAAATCAGGGTGTTGTTCCTGCATGCTTTTTTGAACCAGTAAAAAATGCAGGTTCTGACTATACGGATAATCGGTCAATGCCTGTTTAAGTTGCTCAAAAGATATCTTTTTAAGCTGGTCAGGATTCAGGATGCAATTCAGTATTTCTTCTTGTGTCATAATATTGAGTTAGCGAGGATAGTGTTTCAAGATTATGATAGAAAATTTTCATAAAAAAGGAGAAAGACTACCAATCGGTAAAAGCAAAGTTAAAAATATCTTCTACAATCTGATCATTGATCGTATTGATAAGTTGATCTTGTACATCGAGGAGGTTTTGATTGGCATCAAAGTTAGCAAAATAACTAAAGCTTCGTTTCCATTTATTTTCATCATCGCGGTTGTTGACATAATCAACTGATACCGTGATGGTGAGTCGGTTAAAGGAGGTGGTTTCGCCTGGTTCAGGCGCTTCAGCACTAACCCGAAAAGAAGAAACGGCGCCCGTAAAGTCAATATCCGGATCAACCTCTTTTAGATTAAGCCGGGATTCATTTCTGATTTTATCCCGGAGGACTTCCGTAAAATCCTGTCCAAGAGTAGGTGGCGCATCGTTGGAAAGATTGTCAAAAATAGTCACATAAAAAGTGCTGATAGAAGGATCAATGGAGATTCCTTTAAATGAATAACAGGAGGGTTGGCCGACGAGTAAAAACGTCAGGAATAGGAGGGAGAGTAGGGGGTGAATTTTGTTTTTCAAATTGATTATTTAGAATAATAATAAGCACTAAAGATTTTCGACTTCTTCATTCCTAAGGAACGAGGATTAAATAGATTAAGAAATTTTGAGTAGGTAGTTTTTGTGTATAACGAGTTGAAAAACACAGGCATAGCCGTAGCTATGGCGCGTATTTTAAACGAAGTTAGGCACAAAAAATATTAGTCATAATTCTGAATCTATTAGA
>ENA-ORXR01001803-ORXR01001803.1-marine-metagenome-genome-assembly--contig:-NODE-1803-length-21738-cov-15.509533_pt1 | contig 21738 bp, 13 predicted proteins | sample MGYA00237866_ERZ511479 | MGnify/ENA metagenome assembly ERZ511479 | reverse complement strand
AAATTTCACCATCAAACCTTGGTTTTCTGACACGGTTGCGTCGACGGGGTCATGATACGTAAAGCTAGCGGCTTCGCTTACAGTTTCCTCGCCGAAAGTTTTGCCCGGAAGGTCGTCCAACTGGTCGCGAAGTTTTTGCATGACGCTCTCGGCTTTTTCGGCTGAAATTTCTTCGTAATCGTGGCGAGAATAATAATTTCGTCCGAAATCCTGCCAATGTTCTTTCACAATATCGGCGACGGATTGGCCGCGGGCCGCGACGATATTCAGCCACATTAGGATAGCCCATAGGCCGTCTTTCTCCCGAATATGATCTGAACTAGCCCCGGCACTTTCTTCACCGCAAAGCGTGATTTGTCCGTCATCCAGGAGGTTTCCAAAAAACTTCCAACCCGTCGGAGTCTCAAAACACCGGATACCCAATTTATCGGCAACGAGGTCTGCAGCGCGGCTGGTCGGCATGGACCGCGCGATACCTTTTATTCCGGCGCTGTAACCCGGGACGAGATGTGCGTTCGCGGCAATTATAGCTAGGCTGTCAGACGGGGAGACATAGAGGTTGCGTCCCAAAACGATATGGCGGTCTCCGTCACCATCGGATGCGGCTCCGAAGTCCGGACCATCAGCGGAAAACATTTTTTCGAATAGTACGTTAGCATAGACCGGATTGGGATCAGGGTGGCCGCCGCCAAAGTCCGGTAGAGGCACAACGTTCATGAGACTTCCGTCGGCGACGCCGAGCTGCCCAAATATGGATTTTGCATAGGGTCCTGTGACAGCGTGCATCCCGTCAAAGCAGAGCGTCATGCCGGATTTAAAAAGCTCTGATATGGCGGGAAAATCAAACAAAGTCTCCATCAGCGCTTTGTAATCTGCAACGCTATCGATGATTTCGACATCCATGCCGGAGAATTTTGACTTGCCAAGTGTCTTGAGGTCAACCTTGCCCTCTGCCGCAATATTATAGGCGTCAATGACTTGCGTACGGGCATAAATCGCATTCGTCACGGATTCAGGGGCGGGGCCGCCATTCGAGCTGTTGAATTTTATACCGAAATCGCCATTTGGGCCGCCGGGATTGTGACTGGCCGAAAGAATGATGCCGCCCGCAGCGTCATATTTTCGAATGATTGCTGAGACAGCCGGTGTCGACAGAATACCATTTTGCCCGACAAGAACCCGCGCAACACCATTTGCAGCGGCCATGCGTAATATGATTTGTATCGCGACATCATTGTAATAGCGGCCATCACCGCCAACGACTAACAAACTGCCATTTAATTCCGGGACGCAATCGAAAATCGCCTGGACAAAATTTTCGAGATAATTCGGTTGCGTGAATGTTTTGACGGTTTTGCGAAGGCCGGATGTTCCCGGTTTCTGACCTTCGAAGGGGGTTGTTTTCGTAGCTGTCATTTCAGGATCTCCTGGGGCGGGTCGCGGCAATTGCATCAAGGATTTCATTGCACGATCTATTGGTCTTCAGCATCTCAAGTGAGTACTTAGCACGTCTGCGCCAATTCGGTTGCTCATCAGTTGTGCCCGGCACATTGGGTTGTTGCCGGTCCACCATAATGTCTTCCAGCGGGACGGCGAAAGCGAGAGAAGGCGCCGACGCGAGCCAACTTTGTAGTTTTGCCATGGCTTGGCCGTCTAAATAAGCCGGGTTCTCGTCCAAATTTGAAACATCTGCCAGCACATTTTTATCCTGGGCCCGGATATGTTTTTCATGGGCCAAAACGTTGGGATCACTTCCAATACCAAGGGCTTCGCGCCAGACGAAATCATCGCCCGCCCAAAATCCTGCAAGCGTCGGGAAATCATGATTGGAAAAGGCTGTGACAGTCATTTCTCTCAGGTGGTTAAGGGGTATGATCTCTCCGGAAGAGGTGCGCTCGATCAGCAGGATGGAGCAGCCCATTAATTCCCAATCGGCCATCTGCCGTCTGAAATCATCAGGTACCGTGCCGAGGTCTTCTCCAAATATTACGCAGCTCGTCTCGTTCGAAAGATCAGAAACTACATTAAGCAGAGCCTCAAAGGGAAAGCGCATGTAAGCGCCCGGTCCGCCCTGCTGGGGGATCAAAAAGCTACGCTGCAGGCCCAAGACATGATCGATGCGCAAAGCGCCGCCAAGTTCCATATTGGCTTTTAGGGCACGTCTGAATGGGTCGAAGTTTTGCACTATTAGGGCATGGGGATTAAACGGCAAAAGGTCCCATTTCTGTCCGTCCGGATTCGCCATATCCCCGGGAGCGCCCAAGCTAACGTCCTTGGAGAATGTCTCCTGGTATCGCCAGGCATCCGCACCGCCCGGCACGACGCCGACAGCAAAATCGATATAAAGGCCAACCCGCATTCCCGCCGCTTTGGCCCGGCCTTGTGCATCGCTCAGCTGTGTGTAGGCGATCCATTGCAGATATTTGTAATAGAGAATTCTCTCGCTGTTTTCCGCCTCGAATTTGCGGCAAGCTGAACTATTCGGTTTCCGGAATTTCTTTGCGAAATTATAAAACCCATCGTAATTTTGTTTAGATTTCGGAAGCGTTTCGAACAAGGCTTCAAACAGAGCATGCTGCGACAGCGCCTCTCCCTTTCTTTCGCAAAAGCCGTTAAATGTAACGACGCGCGCGTGAGTTTCTGGTAGCGTTATGAAAGCCGCAAAGGCTCGTTCAAAAGCTATGGTTTTATTTCGATAGACGGCCTCATAGTCGACCAAATCATCAGCTGTCGAGCTTGAGGTATCCGGCGACTTGATCCCTTCCAATTCCGCTATCTTATCCGGCGCGATATGCATCACATTTAAAAACTCGCGCGAACTGGGCGAATAGGGAGAATAAAGATGAGGCGCATTTGGGAAGAGGGCGTGTACAGGATTGAGGCCGATAAAGTCAGCGCCTTTTTCCGCCATATGCTCAGCGAGAACGGCCAGGTCTTCAAAGTCGCCAACTCCCCAGTTTCGTTCAGACCGAAGACCATAGAGGCCGCAGGTGACGCCCCAAACACCTTGATACTCTCGCAACGTCTGCGCGCCAAAGATGGGCGTCTTATTTTCGACGTAGGGATAGGGCTGCGGGGGCGTTGACTCGACAGCACCGAGAAGCTTGGCGAGTGACGTCGGGTCGGCATGATGTGTATGCCCGGAGATATCACGAAAACTATCTATAAAATTATAGGCCTCAGTTCTTTTTTTTAGATCGGCGGTTTCTTGTTCTCGCGTTTGATAAGCGCGAGAAAGGCTGAATACGCTGACACTATTACCGGGAATGACGTCTCCCTCAAACGGGCCCGCACTGGATAATTCGAATATCCAATCCGCGTTGGTCAACGGCGAAAAACTCTGTGCTTCGCCGCGATTAATCACAATCAGAACGGCGCCATCAGTATCCGTATTCAGGACTAACCCCAAGCATGTTAAGCCATGATCATCCCAGGCACCGCCCTCGAGCACGCCGCCGCTGCGCGACAGCCATAGCGCATTTTTTGCGTTGGAATTATCGAGCGCCTCGCCGTGTAGGAAACGGGCTTGGGAGAAATGAGGCTTGGCCTTCCGCAGCGCAATTAATTTTGAGGTAAAATCCTGAAGGCCGCTATCTGATTCACCCCAATCCAACCATGTGATATCATTATCTTGGCAATAGCTATTATTATTGCCGCCCTGACTATGTCCGAATTCATCTCCGGCGAGGAGCATGGGCGTCCCTTGAGACAATATAAGCGTCGCCAGTAAATTCTTTGATCGCCGGCGTCTGGCCTGTTGAACATCGGGATTATCCGTGGGCCCTTCAACGCCCATATTGTCGGACAGATTGTGCCCGTGGCCGTCACGATTTTGTTCGCCGTTCGCGTGATTATGCTTTTCATTATAACTGACGACGTCTTTGAGCGTGAAACCGTCATGCGATGTAATGAAGTTAAGCGAACTATACGCGTTTTTGTCTGAATGGTCGAAAACGTCTGCGGAACCTAGAAGACGCGCTGCCAACGCTTTATGCGCCATATAATCGCCGCGCCAAAAACTTCTTACGTCGTCTCGGAAACGATCATTCCACCCCGCCCAACCTTTGGGGAATTGTCCCAGCACATAGCCGCCGGGGCCGATATCCCAAGGTTCAGAAATCAGTTTGACTTTCGATAGCACCGGGTCGTTTTGGCAGGCAATTAGAAAATCGCTGTTTCGATCAAAGCCATTGGGGCCGCGCGCGAGTGTTGAGGCCAGATCAAAGCGAAAACCGTCAATGCCCAAATGTTCGACCCAATATCTCAAACTGGCTACCGTCAGGGCCAAGACTTCCGGGTGTGTCATGTCGAGCGTATTACCCGTTCCCGTATGGTTGACGTAGTAACGTTGATCATCCTGGAGACCGTAATAACTGAGATTATCAATGCCGCGATAGGACAGGGTAGGACCAAGCTCGTCGCTTTCGGCCGTATGATTGTAAACTACGTCCAATATTACTTCGATTCCGGCATCGTGGAGCGCCTCGACTGAGGATTTAAAGTCGGATAACTCGCCGTAATCTGCGTGGGCGGCAAAGTAATTTATGGGATTATAGCCCCAATAATTGGTGAGTCCCAGACCTGTCAGCCTAGGTTCCGTGAAGAAGCTTTGAATGGGCAGGAGTTCGATCGCTGAAATACCAAGTGATGTCAGATGGTTTAGAATGGCGGGGTCTTTCAAACCGGCAAATGTGCCCTGCACTTCAGGTTCTACATCCGGATGCCCCATTGTCAGGCCTTTGACATGGGCTTCATAGACTAGCGTATCTTCCCATGATGTGTTCGGGCGCTTGGCCGCATAAAGCTCCGGCATTTTGACCGCGATACATTTCGGCATAAACGGCGCAGAGTCGCGCGTATCAAATGACAAATCTCGCTCAGGGCCGTGGGGGTCATAGCCGAAAATTGCATCATCCTGAATTATCTCGCCAAATAGTTCGCGCGCGTAGGGGTCAATCAGGAGTTTGTTTGCATTGAACCTGTGTCCCTCCTGCGGAGCGTAAGGGCCTTCCACGCGATAACCATAGAGCTGCCCGGCTTTAAGACCTTTCACGAATCCGTGCCAAATATTCCCGGTTCGCGATGGCAGGTCCAATTTTGCAATCTCCGTCTCTCCATCAGCAGAAAATAAGCAGAGTGTGACCCGTGTGGCGTGGGCTGAAAACAAGGCAAAATTAATGCCACCTTTGTCTATCGATGCCCCGAGCGGAGACGGTTTGCCCGCGATCAGTTTGTATTGAGAGGTTGCCATTTCAGGTCTTTAGCAGATCCGCATAGAGATCGAGATAGGCTTTCGCAGAATTGGTCCAACCGACGGGATGGGACAGGCAATTTTGCCTCATGTCTGACCACACTTTGGGCGTTTTGTATAAGCGGAAGGCACGGTCGATCGTGGCGGATAAATTATGGGCCGTGATGTCATAAAATAAAAGGCCGGTCGCGACTGATTTAGAAAGCGCAGCCGGGCTGGCATCAATGATCGTATCGTTGAGTCCGCCAACCCGGCCCGCGATTGGGACTGTACCGTAGCGCATGGCGCAAAGCTGCGTAAGGCCGCAAGGCTCAAATCTGGACGGGATGAAAATTGCGTCAGACCCCGCCTGTATAAGATGGGCGAGGGGTTCGTCATACCCAATCTGCACGCCCACTTCCGTCGGATGTTTTTTCGCCGCGGCTAGGAATTTAGCCTCAATGGCACTGTCTCCGGAGCCTAAAAGCGCGAGCTGTCCGCCGGATAAAACGATGTGGTCAACGAGGTCACCAAGGACGTCGAGACCTTTTTGCGTGGTTAGGCGGGAGATGACGCAGAATAGGGGTGTGTCTTTGGATTTTCTGAGTCCCATCTTTCTCTGTAAGGCCGTTTTGTTCTTAGCCTTGCCGGAGGGCGCGTCTGCCGAGAACGACGTCGCAATTTCGGGGTCTGTTTCAGGATTCCAGACATCGAGATCAATTCCGTTTAGAATTCCAGAGAGTGAATTTTGCCGAGATTTTAAAAGGCCGCCAAAGCCCATACCGCCCGCGTCTGATTGAATTTCCAGAGCGTAACTAGGGCTCACGGTTGTGACGTGGTCACTATAAATAATGCCGCCTTTTAGATAGCTGACTTTATTCCAATATTCGAGGCCGTCATTATTGAAGAAGCTGTCGGGGATACCAATTTGCGACAGCACCGAATAGGGAAATAATCCCTGAAAAGCTAGGTTATGTATCGTGAGAACCGATTTAACATCGGCCTGAGCTATTTTTAAATAGACGGGTACGAGGCCGGCTTGCCAATCATGGGCATGGACGACGTCGAAGGCTTTTGGCCCTAATTCACCCCTGGCAAGGTCCGCTGCGACTTTTGAAAACGCCGCAAATTTGACGGCGTTATTAGGGCGGTCAGCGCCTGTTTCTGTTTGGTAAGGATTTCCCTCAAAGTCGAAGTGGTGCGGAGCATCGAGCGCAAAAACGTTCAAGCCTTCAGCGGTTTCCCCGGATATAATTTTGGCTTTACCTCCGGAAAGGTCCGGCAATTTTGCAACTATTTTTCTCCGATCAAGGCCGGCAAGAACTTTGGGGTATCCGGGAAGAAACACGGTCACGTCTGCGCCTTGGGCGATCAGCTCCAAAGGCAAAGCCCCGACCACATCCGCGAGTCCTCCCGTTTTTATGAGTGGGAAACACTCTGATGCCACCATTAAGATACGCATGATACCGGCTACAAATCCAGCTTATCAATCATGGGCTGCGTAATTAAACAAACCCCGTTTTTTGTCCGGTAAAAACGTTCGCCGTCCAGTTCCGGATCATTTCCGACGGCCAGACCTTTTGGAATTTGTACGCCTCGATCTATCACCACATTCGTTAACTGACAGACTTCGCCAATATCAACATGCGGCAACACAATGCACCGTTTGAGCGTCGAATAGGAGTGAATATAGCACCCGGTAAAGAGCAGCGATTGATCGATGCGCGCACCGGAAATGATACAGCCGCCCGATATAACGGAATTGACCGCAGACCCTCTTCGTCCGACTTTATCATGAATGAATTTCGCACCCGGCGCTAATTCACTATAGGTCCAAATGGGCCAACTGCTGTCGTATAAATTAAGGGCGGGCTCAAATGACGTTAGGTCCAAATTGGCTTCCATGTAGGCGTCGACCGTGCCCACATCTCGCCAATAGGCCTCGCCTTCATCTTCTGCGCGAACGCAGGATTGTGTAAAGCGGTGTGCCTGGGCTTTTCCATTTTTCACGATGTAAGGAATTAAATCTTTGCCGAAATCCCGATCGGAGTCAGGCTCCGCCGCATCACGGCGAAGTTGCTCAAACAGGAACTTTTTATCAAAGACGTAAATACCCATGGAGGCCAAACATTTGTCGGGCTGCCCCGGCATAGTCGGCGGGTCAGCAGGCTTCTCAAGAAAGTCGGTAATACGGTAAGTATCGTCCACATGCATGATACCGAACTCGCTGGCGTTATCCGTCGGAATTTCGAGACACCCAATCGTTACGTCTGCGCCGGAGTTAACATGCTCTTCGAGCATGATTTCATAATCCATCTTATAAATATGGTCCCCCGCTAAGATGACAACATATTCGAGGTTGGAATAGCTATCCATGATGTGAATATTCTGAAAAACGGCATCCGCTGTGCCTTCATACCACCGGGTTTCAGACATCGTTTGTGACGCTGGCATAATGTCGAAACTTTCATTGCGTTCCGCGCGGTAAAAATTCCAGCCTCGTTGCAAATGACGAATAAGACTGTGCTGCTTATATTGGGTTGCAACTGCAATGCGTTTGATGCCGGAATTCATAGCGTTGGACAGAGCAAAATCAATAATACGGAACTTACCGCCGAAATAGACGGCAGGCTTAGCCCGCACTTCGGTCAAGTTCTTCAAGCGACTTCCTCGTCCGCCCGCGAGAATAAAGGCCATAGATCTTTCCGCCAGACGCCGATTATTGAATCTATCGGTCGCCCGCCGATTTCTTGATTCCGCCTCATTTTGCATCATTTTCTCCCGATAGAGGTATATTCCTCTTTTTTCTTTCTCTAAGCACAGTTTTTTCGCCGAGGTAAGGTGAAATAATGCGGCAAACACTAGACGCGTCTGCTTTTGCCAACTACCTGAGCACCGCGAAATAAACTTCCAGATTCAGCCGCTTAAAGCCAGCGTTTACCAAAACCCCACTATTCACGAGACACCCCATGAAACCCGTTCAAAAAAAGCTTGATGATACAAAAGGCCTTTTAGAAGAGAGCTTTGGCGACTCTGTCATGCGTCATCTCATTTACTCCGTCGGAAAAGATATATCGCATGCTGTCGAGCGTGATTGGTGTGTGGCGTTATCTCTGGCGGTGCGAGATCGCATGGTCGAGGGTTGGATTGATACGACACGCAAGATTTACAAAAAGAAGCAAAAGCGCGTTTATTACCTCTCTATGGAATTTATGATCGGCCGCATGCTGGAAGACAGCTTGACGAATTTAGGCTTATCGCAAGAGGCGCGCGAATTTATCGAAGCGCAGGACTTGAATTTTCATGATGTTTTACACGCGGAACAGGATGCCGCCCTGGGTAATGGCGGGCTCGGCCGACTGGCCGCCTGTTTCATGGATAGTATGTCAACCACCGGGGTTGCCGGCATGGGCTATGGCATTCGGTATCAGCACGGCATTTTTCGCCAGAATATGAAAGATGGCTGGCAGATGGAGGAGCCTGAAGACTGGCTTGTTCAAGGGAATGCTTGGGAGTTTCGCCGCCCGGAAGTTGTCTATGATATCAACTATGGTGGGTCCGTTCGTACAGGAGAAGACGGCGTAGCAAAATGGGAACCTACTGAGCGCGTTCAAGCCATCGCCTTTGATATGCCGATTGCGGGCTGGAAAGGGGCGCATGTAAACACGCTGCGCCTTTGGTCTGCGCGTCAGTCGGACCTCATGAATCTGAAGAAGTTCAACGAGGGGGACTTTATGGCCTCTGCCCGTCAGCAAATTTTGGCGGAGACACTCTCCAAGGTTCTCTACCCCGGCGACCACACACCCGAAGGTCGAGAGCTGCGTTTGAAGCAAGAATATTTCTTTACTGCGGCCTCACTCCAAGATCTGATTCGCCGCTTTTTCACGAATTATGAAAGCTTGGATGATCTGGGCGATCACGTCGCCGTGCAGTTAAATGATACACACCCCGCTATCGCTGTACCGGAACTCATCCGTCTTTTGATGGATGATTACGGTTATAACTTTGAACGGGCTTTTGAAATCACGCGTGAAACCCTTCACTACACGAACCATACACTTCTGCCTGAAGCCCTTGAAAAGTGGCCACGCGGATTGTTCGAGAATATCTTACCCCGCCACCTCCAGATCATTAACATGATTGACGGTGCCTTCTATCAGGAGGCAATGAAGGTCGGGTTGGAGCATCACATCATTGCAGGCATTCAGGTCATCCATCCACATCAACAAGATTGGGTGCGTATGGGGAATTTGGCCTTCATTGGATCGCGCAAGGTAAATGGTGTTTCGGCCCTCCATACGGAACTCATGAAACAAACGGTTTTCCACGATCTGCATACAATGTTTCCGGACAAAATCGTCAACCAAACTAATGGCGTAACACCGCGGCGTTGGCTCTTGGAATGTAACCCGGGGCTATCTGATCTCATCACGGAAAAAATCGGCGAGGGGTGGATTGATGATCTTGAGCAGCTCAAAAAACTAGAGGCGTTTGTCGATGATGCGGCGTTCCAAAAACGTTATATGAAAATCAAAACGGATAATAAAAAACGCCTGTCCACTTTCTTAGAAGAGCGGACCGGAATAGCAACACGGCCGGACGCGATGTTTGATATCCAGATTAAACGCATTCATGAATATAAGCGTCAGCTGATGAATATCTTGGAAGCTATTGCGCTTTATAATGCAATGAAAGCCAATCCCGACGCGCCGTGGCAACCGCGCGTAAAAATCTTTGCCGGTAAGGCCGCGCCAAGCTATTTCCTTGCGAAAGTCATCATTAAGTTGATCAGCGATGTCGCAAATGTCGTGAATAATGATAAGGATATTGGGGACAAGCTTAAGGTAATTTTCTTGCCGAATTACAATGTCTCGGCGGCTGAAGTCCTCATTCCGGGCGCTGATCTTTCTGAGCAAATTTCAACGGCAGGCTTCGAGGCTTCCGGTACCGGCAATATGAAATTTGCGCTCAACGGCGCGCTGACTGTTGGCACGCTCGACGGCGCGAATGTCGAAATGCTGGAGCATTTAGGCGAAGAGAATATCTTCATCTTTGGCATGAAGGCGGACGCCGTGGCCGAACGTCAACACCGACGCGCGCGCCCCGCAGAAGTCATTAAGGACTCATCTCGTCTGCAGCAAATCATCGGCCAACTTGAAAGCGGTATATTTAGCGACGGCGATACGGATCGTTATCGCGATATTTTGGATAACATCAAAAATCACGATTACTTTCAAGTTGTCCCGGATTTCGAGGATTATTGGGCAACACAGCGAGAAATCGACCAGGTCTATCAAAAGCCTGCAGAATGGGCCAAGATGGCGATATTGAATACGGCTCGTATGGGGTGGTTTAGTTCTGATCGAACGATCCGCGGTTATGCTAAGGATATTTGGGATACGCCGACCATATAAGAGTCGAAATAAGGGGTTAGTATGGATGCGACCGAAATTGATCGCCTTGTCTCCGGCACGCATGCTGATCCTTTTTCCAGGTTAGGGCGGCACCGAGCGGGGTCGCAAGACGTTTTGCGAACCTATGCGCCCAATGCGCAGCGGGTTGAGGTTTTTACGCCGCACGGGAAAAAGCCGGTCGCCGAAATGATCTCAATTCACGGTGCCGGACTATTCGAGGTCGAACTTCCCTCGGCTAAAATCAAAACAGGTTACCGCTTTATCGCCCATTACGATGGCGGGAAGCATAGTTTCGAAGATCCTTATCGCTTTGCCCCGGAAATCGGCGATTTAGATCTTTATCTGCTGTCAGAGGGACGTCATGTGCATGCTTACCGCATGCTGGGGGCACACGTCACAGAACAAGATGGCGTAAGCGGCACGCGCTTTGCGCTTTGGGCTCCGAACGCTGCGGGTGTCTGCGTGGCCGGTGATTTTAATCATTGGAGTGATGTTAAAAATCCAATGCGGTCTCGCGGCGGCAGCGGGATTTGGGAGCTCTTCTTACCAGGTGTTGGGGACGGTGTTGCCTATAAATATGCGATCAGAGACGCGGCCGGACACATGCAGCCGTTGAAGGCTGATCCCTTTGGGTTTGGCGCTGAAATCAGGCCTAAATCTGCATCTGTTGTGCGGGATCTTACGACACACACATGGCGTGATACCTCGTGGATGGACAGTCGTCATACGCGCCACCACCGGGCCGCGCCGATGTCAGTCTACGAAGTTCATTTAGGGTCGTGGCAACGAAATGGGGATGGCGGGTTCCTATCCTATGCGCAAATTGCAGCGCAACTTATCCCATATGTAAGAACACTCGGTTTCACGCATATAGAGCTCATGCCTATCACCGAACATCCTTTTGACGGGTCTTGGGGCTATCAACCTATCGGGCTTTACGCACCTACGGCTCGGCACGGCAGCCCTGATGATTTTAAAGCGTTTGTCGACGCCTGCCACGAGGCCGAACTCGGAATAATTCTGGACTGGGTGCCCGGTCATTTTCCGTCCGACGAGCACGGTCTCGCAAAATTCGACGGCTCTCACCTCTATGAACATGCTGACGTGAGAAAAGGATTTCATCCGGATTGGAATACGCTCATCTTCAACTTTGGGCGTCGCGAGGTCGTTAATTACCTCGTCGCCAATGCACGGTTCTGGCTGGAAGAATACCACCTGGATGGACTGAGGGTCGATGCTGTGGCCTCGATGCTTTATCTGGATTACTCGCGCGAAGACGGGGAGTGGATTCCTAACCCCGATGGCAGCAATCAGAACTGGGAAGCCGTCAAATTTCTGCAATCAATGAATGCCGACGCCTATTCAGCTATGGGCGGTATATTTACGGTTGCCGAAGAAAGCACAGCTTGGCCCGGTGTCACATCTCCGACTGATCAAGACGGTCTTGGATTTGGGTTTAAATGGAACATGGGCTGGATGAATGACACGCTCGAATATATGGGCGAAGATCCGATCAACCGGCGCCATCATCATCATAAAATGACGTTCGGAATTGATTATGCATTTTCCGAAAATTATGTCCTGCCTCTCTCTCACGACGAAGTTGTTCACGGGAAGGGGTCTCTGCTGGACCGGATGCCGGGAGATCGTTGGCAAAAACATGCGAACCTCCGGGCCTATTTTGGATTTATGTGGGGACATCCCGGAAAAAAGCTTCTCTTTATGGGGTGTGAATTTGCCCAAAGTGAGGAGTGGAAAGCCGATAAAGCTTTGGATTGGGGTTTGCTTCAATACCCGGAACATAAAAACACGCAAACGCTTATTGGCGACCTCAATAGAGTCTATCGTGAGACGCCTGCATTATATGAGCTGGACTGCGAGTCGGGTGGTTTCCAGTGGGTCGATGGCGGTGCGCAGGCCGATAATGTGCTCTCCTTCTTACGCTGGGATCAAAGCCGGAAAAACCCTGTCCTTGTCGTTTGTAATTTCTCTGCCACCGGCCGCGCACCTTACCGTATCGGCGTTCCTGTCGCCGGATTTTGGCAAGAAAAACTCAACACGGATAGCGAGCTTTATGGCGGCTCAGGTCAGGGAAATCTTGGCGGTCTTAAGTCAGAAGACATTGGCTCTCACGGGCAACAACACTCTTTGTCTTTGACTTTGCCGCCGCTCTCGACACTTATTTTTTCTTTGCAGAGCTAGTCAAATTGAAAATTGGGAAGATCCGCTAAAGCATCTTTCAGAGCTTCGCCCCAGCTGCTTGAAATTTTTCTAAAGTATAGATTGTCTCTTCCGATGCGCCTCGCCGCGCCGAGCTTCAATGAGTCAGCTTCATATGTCATCAGATCCAAGGGTAGGCCTACGGACAAATTGGCCTTCATTGTTGAGTCAAATGAAACGAGGAGCAGCTTTACGGCCTCTTCAAAACTTAAATCCGGATCTTGCGCACGGACGAGGATTGGCTGCCCGTATTTTGTCTCCCCGATTTGAAAAAATGGTGTATCGGCTTCAGCCTCGATGAAGTTACCTTCCGGGTAGATCAAAAAGAGCCGAGGCGGCATCCCTTTAATTTGCCCTCCAAGAATAATCGTCGCGTTAAATCCGGCTGAGGCTTGATGACCTGTATTCGAGTTTGCCTGAATGACTTCTTTCAACGTCTCCCCAACCAGCCGCGCAACTTGAAACATAGTTGGGGCAAGCATGATGGTAGGGTCTCGATCTTTCGGTACGACTGACCGTTCTTTCAGTAGGCTGACAAGGGCCTGCGTGGTGGCTAAGTTACCCGCAGTCATCAGTGTGATCACGCGGTCGCCCTCGGCAGACCAAGTGTGCATTTTTTTTACCGTCGCAATATCGTCCACGCCCGCATTGGTGCGAGAGTCAGACATAAAAACGAGGCCTTTATTGAGGCGTAAGCCGACGCAATATGTCATGTCTTATCAATTCTTATTGTTGAACTTGGACGTCGACTATAATTGAGTCTTCTTGTCCGCCTAACGTTATTCCTGAAATGGGGGCTGCGTCAGAGTAATCAAGACCTGTTGCGACCCGGACATAACGCGCGTCCGGGGATATTTGATTGGAAACGTCAAAGCCGACCCACCCCAGGTCAGGGATGTGAGCTTCTGCCCAAGCATGTGTTGCATCTTGCGAGACTCTATCCGTCATCATCAAATACCCGCTCACATAACGGGCCGGGAAACCGAGCCGCCGTGCGGCGGCAATGAAGATATGGCTATGATCTTGGCAAACGCCGGATTTGGCTTTGATGGATTCTTCCGCCGTTGTCATTGATGTCGTTGTGCCAATCTCATATTTAACGCGCCCACCGATATTACGGGATAGAGCGTGAAGCTTTTCTATATCTGTTTCCTGGGTTTTCATAATCGGAGCAATGAGCTTATCAATACCTTTTCCGGGCGCTGTCAGAGGCGTTGTCCGAAGGAACAACCATAGGGGTGCGAACCCCTTGTGCGGACCAAATAATCCGCTCTTGTCTTCTATCTCAACTTGGCCTTCGGAAATGAGAGTCAAACGGTCGACGCCTTCATTAAGGCTGACGAGATGTACACTATTTTGATGTTGGTCAGAAAACGTACTTTCGACAACGCCCCCGTCAAATATTAGATTCCACGAGATTACGGTCTGTCCTGCGTGACTTTGCGGGGTCAATCTTACTTGCTGTAATCCATAGAGCGGGGCCTCGCTAAATTGGTATTCTGTTTTATGACTAATGTTCAAAATCATCAGGCGTAGAACCTATAATCAATCTCGATCTGCTTCGCGAGATCCCGGTTTTTCTGTAAGAACATCGTGATGAACTCATGCAGACCCTGTTTTATGATTTGGTCTATAGACTGTCCATTCAAGGTGGCGACTAGAGCGGCGGATTTCTCCTGGCTTTCCATCGGAGTATCGACAGCCGAACTAAGTTGGTCAACGTAACGCGCGATTTCCCACTCACAAAAGGCAAGCGAACGCGGCATGGAGCGATCTAAAATCAAAAATTCAGCGATACCTCTCGGACTGACGGCCCCTTTATTGACCCACCTGTAGGAGCGGTTGGCAGAGACGGCCCTGAGAATAGTCTCCCATTGGACATTATCCAGCGAGCCGCCCACCAGATCAGCAGATGGTAACAGGACATGATATTTAACGTCTAGGATCCGCGCCGTATTATCTGCGCGTTCGATGAACATCCCAAGGCGGGCAAAATCAAATATGTCATTCCGAAGCATTGTTCCGTGAAGTGCCCCCTGAACCAAGGCTGACTGTTGTTTGATCAAGGCTAAGATATTGGGGAGGTCCTTTGAGGTCACCGGTTGTTTTAGGGCCGCGCAAATATTCAGCCAGGCACCATTGACGGCTTCCCAAACTTCTCGGGTGAGGGCGGTGCGGGCGGTTCTGGCATTGGAGCGCGCGAGTTCTATCATGGAGACGACGCTCGTCGGGTTTTCTTTATCGCGCAGTAAATAATTGATCACGGATGATCCGTCATATGTCTCATAATTGGCGAGGTAATTATGTTCTACGCCAGAAGCTTTTATGATAGACTCCCATTCACATGCCGCCGATTTTGACCGTGTGAGCGCAATGTAAAACCCTGCTTCGGTCAGGCGCGCTGTATTTTCGCAACGTTCCATATAGCGGAACATCCAGAATAAGCTGCCGGCTGTTTTCCCTAGCACGGCCTAATCCTCCAAGACCCAGGTGTCTTTAGTCCCGCCGCCTTGGCTGGAATTGACGATGAGAGAGCCTTCCTTCATCGCGACACGCGTGAGACCGCCGGGCGTCGTTATGATTTTTTCCGGACCAACTAATACGAATGGCCTAAGATCAACATGACGCGGAACAAGTGCGCCTTTTTTCAATATTGGCGTCGTCGAGAGTTCCAACGTTGGCTGCGCGATGTAATTGTCAGGATTTGAGATTAGTTTTTTGCGAAAACGCTCAATTTCAGCTTTCGTTGAGGTTGGGCCAATCAACATGCCATAACCGCCAGAGCCGTGGACTTCTTTGACGACTAAGTCCTGCAAATTTTCCAAAACGTGCTTCAGCGAGTCCGGATCAGAGCAACGCCATGTCGGCACATTTCCGAGCAGCGCTTTTTCGCCGGTATAAAAACGAACAATGTCCGGCATGTAGGAATAGACAGCTTTATCATCCGCAATACCTGCGCCCGGTGCATTCGCGATCGTAATCCCTCCCGCACGGTAAATATCCATGACCCCAGGAATTCCCAACATGGATTCAGGCCTAAAATTTAAAGGGTCAAGATAATCGTCATCAACGCGGCGGTAGAGGACATCGATCTGTGTATAGCCTCGCGTCGTCCGCATACAGACTTTGCCATTTTGAATGCGCAGGTCCTGATTTTCGACGAGTTCGGCCCCCATTTGATCCGCCAGAAATGCGTGTTCAAAGTATGCGGAATTATGGATGCCCGGTGTAAGAACAGCGATGACCGGTTTACCCTCGCATTTAGGCGGTGCGCAGGCCTCGAGGGAGCGGTGCAGACGTTCAGGATAATCGCCAACACGTTGAACGCGATTTGACGAAAAAAGATCAGGAAACATCTGCAGCATGGTTTCGCGGTTCTCAAGCATGTAAGAAACCCCGGACGGCGTCCGCGCATTATCTTCCAAAACGAAAAAATCATCAGCGCCGGTGCGAACGAGGTCTACCCCGACAATGTGCGTGTAAACTTTACCCGGAGGCGTGACGCCGATCATCTCAGGTAAAAAAGCAGCATTATTGGCAATTAAACTCTCGGGAATAATGCCTGCCTTCAAAATATTTTGCTCGTGATAAATATCAAAGAGAAACGCATTTATCGCGCGAACGCGTTGGTCGATGCCTTTTGTTAAATGCTCCCACTCGCGGGCCGCAATGATGCGCGGGACGATATCAAATGGAATTAGCCGCTCATCCGCATCTTTTGCCCCGTAGACATTGAATGTGATCCCGGTTCGGCGAAACACGCGTTCGGCTTCAGCCGTTTTCTGTTTCAATAGTTTCGGGTCTTGGGAATTAAACCAATCAAAATATTGACGGTAGCTTTCGCGGGGTTGGCCTGCATCCAACATTTCGTCATAAAAATGCATCCCATCTCCCTTAAATTGAACTTAGGTTACGGGCGGTGAAAGTCAAAACTATTTCTATCCAAACCTATGTAGAAATACGGACGCACAAAATTTGGCAGTGTTAGTAAATAGCTCACATCCCTGAGTTTGGGCCCTGTCTTTGGAAATTTTATTTTTTGGGGAGGTATTTTATTCCTCGAGCAGCTTCCAGAAAAATCGTCCCCAAGATATACCACCCGGCAAGAATGACGCCGCGTACCGTTCCACTGATTTTAGAGACGCCAATCCGTTTGCGGTAATGCACCGGAACTTCTGAACACCTCATGCCTTGCTTCAGCGCCCGCACCTGCATCTCAACGGTCCATCCGAATGTCGGTGCCTGCATATTGAGTTGATCATAGGACGTTTTCCTTATCGCTCGGAAGGGACCCAGGTCCGTGAACTTATGTCCCCAAAATATGTGCATCAATTTACAGGCCAATGTATTTCCAAAACGCTGCTGGACAGTCAGTGACCCGGGGTCGCAATCACCCAATATCCGAGAGCCAATAACCATATCCGCTTTGCCGGAAAGAATGGGGGTTATTAATGCCGGAAAGTCTAAGGGGTCGTCGGACGCATCGCCGTCCATAAAGACCAAAATGTCAAGCTCCCCCGCAGCCTCAATCCCGGCAAGGCAGGCGCGGCCATATCCCGCTTGCGGAACAGAGACGGTTTTTGCGCCAGCGGCTAGTGCGAATGCGGCGGTGCTATCTGTTGATCCATTATCAGCGACGATAACCTCATCCGCCAGATCGACAACTGATCGGACGACCGCGCCGATAGCGTCTTCCTCATTTCGTGCCGGAATGATAATTTTTATGATCGGATCACGCATGCCTTTTTGCCTTCCATCCATCCCAGGCCAAAACGAGAAGAGGTATGCCAAACTCTATGGGGAGAAGGACCTTCGCGTAGATATGATAATGGCCTGCGTCGCCAATTTGAAACCGTGAAAAATACACGGCGGAGCCTATCGTAAGAAGCGAAAGCCCTCGGGCTGACCAATGGGTCATTGCGAAGGGGAGGAACATTAGAAACCAGATAAAATACCAAGGATATCCGGTCGGCGAGAGCAGGACGAAGACCCCGACCAGTAACATGAGGTGTGCCGGTATTAAGGACTCATTTTGTGGCTTAAAAAACCCCAACCAGATACTGAACCCCGTAAGTCCGATAGCGATGGCATATCGTGCGAGGCGATCTGAGTTTTCAAATCCTATTCCGAAAAGATCCCGTAATCCCGGGAACAATAAACTACTATTTGTCCAGTTGGCGCTATAGGCAGCCAAACCGGAATTGGGTTCCAAAGATAGAATCATCGGCGCAAGGCTCATAGCCGTGAGCATGGCGATTAGGGCCGCTACGCTGATGTAAATGACGGGGCGATGCCTCCACCCCCTGAAAAGAACCGGCGCGACCAATAGGGGCCAGATCTTGACCGAGGCGGCGAGGCTTAAAAATATCGCGGCCAGCATTGGGCGTCGTCCAACATGGAGGAGCGCGGCGATGAGGGGCGCAACGAGCAACACATCCATGTGGGTGCCATTATAGGTCGTGAATATGATTATTGGATTCAGCCAGTAAGCAGCGCTCCACGTCAGGCTGAGGTTACGTGCGCGCAGTCCAAATAACATTGCACATAAAGCCGCGATTTCAACGAGAAGAAACACGAGTTTCAAACCCCAAGGTTTATATGGGGCGATGACATGGGCCGCAGCGAATGCGGCTTGGGCTGCGGGCGGATAAATTGTCGTCAGTGTTGAACTGTTAATATCGCGCGCGATGTCGTCAGCTGCATTTGATTTCATCGCTAATCTGGCGAGATCAGGTTCCGATCGCGCGCCGGGTTTACCCGCCTCAAAAATGTCCTGAGGGCTATAGCGGTAAGGGTTTTCGCCGGCTGCCGTAACAGCGCCGTCCCAGAGATACCGCTTATAATCATTCTCATAAATCGGAGTTGACCCGAAAAATGCGGCGCGCAGGGCAATGCCAACAAACAGGCAAAAGGGCAGGAGCATCCTGCCGGTGGTATTCGTTCGTCGAAGCGCTAAAACCAATCCAAACCACGCCGCTCCGCCAATCAAGAGGGCGCTGCAAAGTAAAATAACGGGATGATCTTCGGTCGGCGTTCCGGCGGCGAATTCCGGCGAAATCAATCGAATGAACAGTAGCGCCCCCGCCACGATTGAGGCGAGACCAAAGTACCTAAATCTTGGGCGCGTTAAAGTCATATGTCCCAAGCGGTGAGAGTTTCGTCAGTTTATTTCAGGAGGCGGATGCCGCCGGTTCACGGCACTGTACCCGAGGGACAGTTCTTTGAAAGCAAGGACTCTCTTTTCATCATCATTTTATCCTCTTTCATTCCCGTGGCTTTTCATATCGAGACATCAATGCATATTCACGGTTCGGAGAGCCGGCGACACAATTTTGTGAGAGTGCATTGAGCTCAAACGGCGTTAGCGTAGAGTTCAAACATATCGAGCACAGGCCGCCCTAACGCCGCTTCGAAAACCGCTTGGTTTCCTGTCGCGGTTTGTATTGCCACCTCTTCTGTTTCGCCGAGGTTGGATTTGAAAATGCCCGCCGCACTCACGGGGAGAAAGTCTTCATATGTCAGTGGCGAGCCGGTTTTATCGAAATAGGCCAGAGCCTGTTCTTGCATTTCGGCTTCGTCGTCGGGGAAGGTAGAGAAGTCTTTAGTGGCAAGACACGCGTCATATAATGCGCGGCCTTTCCGCGTGAGGGCCGCTCCGCGTTGTTCGATTTCGCCAAAACGCGCTGTATGATGCGCCGTTTCCCAACCGCTACCGGTTTTGAATTCGACGGATTCTGTGAGCGCTTTAAAGGCGGTCTGCCGAAGTAGGATAGGTATTTTTCGGCGCGGCGGTCCTTCAATCTTATCTTTTATATCCAAACCCTCAGCCGCCATCATAACTTGGGCAGCATCAATGTCTGCAACGCGAGGGGTGAGGTGATTCATATGCGGCCCTTGGAAGGACACGATATCTGCGATGAGGGGGTGTTCACTCAGCAGGGCTCGATAGGTTTTCAAATCGACATGGGCACGTTTGCGCCACGCAAAAATACCGGTGACCTCACGAATAAAATTGGCTCCATCCTCTTTGTTTAATCCACCATCTGTTTCGGCTTTTTTCAGTAAATCATGCCCGAGGGTTGAGAAAATTGAACGAGCGGCTAGGGCAGTTTCTGCCGTTTGTCGCAACCCTTCAGGAAGCTTGTCCAATCGCAACAAGCTCGTGAACATGCGAAATGGACTGATGTTGAGCGCTTCTAACGATATAGGCCGGAAAGCAGTCGAATGCACGGGCAGGCCCGCCACAGATAAATCATAATATCCAACCGGATGAAGTCCCATCACAGCAAACACCCGCCCAATGAGGGAGAGCTCTGCCGCAGTTCCAAGGCGAATGGCACCGTGCCGTTCGCCGTCACTGCGTAATCCGTCATGTTCCGCATTGATTCTCCCCACAATATCGATGAGCTGTCCATAAGCGGGGACTTCGCGTCGATACATATCTGAGAGGCCTTGCGAAAAATCTGCGCGTAAATGGTCGGGATGGCGAAAGGATTGCTCTGTCATAATGCCCTTTTGAGCGCTTGAGTTCACATTGGAAACCCCGCAGGTGTAATAATCGTTCCTGTTTTGAGGAAAAGGGCTCGCGAGATGAAATCAATTGCTGTTCTGGGTTTAGGGAAAGTTGGCCGCTTGGCAGCTCAGCTTTTGGTGGATAGTGGCTTTGACGTCACCGGCGTAGATAGCGCCGCCGACCCAAAAAATTTCCCGCATGAGGTGGCCGCCATAGATGTCTCGGATGCTGAAGCGCTGGGGGATATATTCAGCCGCGTCGATGCTGTTTTGTCTTGCTTACCATATCATCTGAATATCGGCGTCTCTAACGTGGCCCATGCGAAGGGGATTCATTATTTTGACCTGACGGAAGATGTACCGACGACAAATCACATCCGCGAGCTGGCTGAGACGTCGACAGGGTTGATGGCTCCGCAATGCGGCCTCGCGCCGGGATTTGTCGGTATTGTTGGCGCGGATCTGATCGCTAAATTTGACGACTGCCGCTCGTGCCGGATGCGCGTTGGCGCTTTGCCGCAAAATCCAACGGGACTTATGGGCTATGCTTTTAATTGGTCTCCCGAAGGCGTCGTGAACGAATATTTGAATGATTGCGAGGTCATCGAAAGCGGCGAACGCAAAATGGTGTCAGCTATGGAATGGCGCGAAAAGATATTCATTGAAGGATTGGAGTTGGAAGCTTTCACGACCTCGGGCGGTCTCGGCACAATGTGCGAAACCTATCTCGGGAAAGTCGCAAATCTTGATTATAAAACGATGCGTTATCCCGGGCATTTTGATCTTATGAATTTCTTTTTTCATGAGCTTCTGATGCGGGAAGATCGCCAGAAGGCCGGAGAGATTTTGATTAATGCCAAGCCGCCCGTTGATCAGGATATCGTCTATGTCCACGTCGCGGCAGAAGGCATGATTGACGGGAAACTTTCCCGAAAGGAATTTGTGAACGGTTATAAACCGCTCATGATTGCCGGCGAGAGCCGCACGGCTATTGCTTGGACGACGGCCGGGTCTGTTGTGTCTGTTATTGAACTCGTGCGCGAAGGAAAGCTGCCGGCTAAGGGATTCCTAAAGCAGGAAGATATCCCACTTGATGCGCTGCTCTCAACGCGGACGGGAAGCTTCTACACACGCTAAGTCGCGTCCATTAGCATCCATACCCCCGTAGCTTCTGGGCTGCATCCATGCCCCCGCAGGCGTCAGGCTGCATCCATGCCCCCGCAGCCCTTAGGCTGCATCCATACCAATGTCGAAGTTCGGGGCGCTGTGGGTTAGGGCACCGATAGAAATGACGTCTACGCCTGTTTCTGCTAGCTCTTTGACCGTGCGTAAATTCACGCCGCCGCTTGCCTCCAGTGTCGG
>ENA-ORXR01001801-ORXR01001801.1-marine-metagenome-genome-assembly--contig:-NODE-1801-length-21761-cov-19.161548_pt1 | contig 21761 bp, 27 predicted proteins | sample MGYA00237866_ERZ511479 | MGnify/ENA metagenome assembly ERZ511479 | reverse complement strand
GGGGGGGGGGGGGGGGGGGGGGGGGGGGGGGGGGGGGGGGGGGGGGGGGGGGGGGGGGGGGGGGGGGGGGGGTGCCGGCGCGTGCGGCGGCGGCGGCGTGGCGGCCATCCTTGCGGCGACGGCCGCGGCGGCCGCCGCCGACGGCGTCGTGACGCGGCTGGCGTGGGGCGGCGCCCCCGCCGCCGGCTGCCTCGTTGGTGTGGCGCCCGCCGCCGCAGCGGCGGTGGCGGCGGAGCGGCTGCGCGCCACGGGACTGGCCGTCACCGACGTGGCCGCCGACGAGGCGCTACGCGGGGTGCTCGGGTCGGGCGGGGGGGGCTTGCCGCCCGCGCCGGCGGGGGCGGCGGCGTCCGCCGCCGCCGCCGCCGCCGCGGAACCTTATCTAAGAACAACGAAGTGAAATTTGAAAAGGTTGCAGAAAATGTGCTGAAGCTGGCTTGAAAACGGACGGGCCCTGAACTATTTCATGCTACGACCGAAGCGGATACTTTGTGCGGCTGAGAGCGGTCCGGCGCGCACGTGACTTGGCTAACGATAGGCTGTGATCGTCGGGAGCGCAGAGCAACGGGCGACGATAGCCTATCGTCAGCGAAAGTCACGTGCACCGGTTCGCTAACGATTGGTCAGGAATCGTTCTCTGTATCCGGACTCAGGTATGTGCATGGTATGGGGGCCGGTCAGAACGCCCAGGGTGTTTTTGAGGGCGTAATTAAGGGCGTCACCTGGTCGTCGTTTGGGCGTCGTGCGCCCCCAAAGCGCCAGCCCAAAAGGTCGGCAGCAAGGCGTCGCGAAGAGAGAGATTGCATGGGGGTCTACATGATTCAGCAGATGGTTACTGAGCACCTTGGGTGCAGGGATGAGTGTTTTGGCCGAAATCAGGGATGGTTTGTAAATTATTGATACGTATTGATCATTATCGTGATATTTATCAATGGGCGGCTGTCAATGTCCCATGTATCAGGATCACGTGACCGCTCAATCGCACTCAGCGAGGAGCTGATCCATTCCATGAAGGCGGAACGCTGCCTGTGGAACGTACGTATCTGCCCCAGGCACGGCTTCGGTCCGCTACAGTGACACAGAATGGCAGCGTCGTTACCCCCCGAGCGAGCCAGCCGCTCAACGTCGACAGCACAACTGGACGTGTGCACCGCCACAGGCCTTCTGCAGTCCCAGAGCATGTAGTATTCAAGGATCCCTATCTCAATGCAAAATAATTGCATGGGGTCGTCACTGAGGAGCTCTGAGAGCGCTCGCTGCTCGTGGCTGGCACTGCACGTCGAGGACGTGGCCCAGTAGCCACTCGGGAACTCCTTGACCATTGCATGTACTGCATGGATGGTGCAATACCATGTCCTGGCGTGTGGTGTCGGTGGTGATAGCGACATGCATGGTCGATCCCCCCTTTATCTCAAGTCGTGCACGTTGGTCCGTTAATGCGAGTAGCTGTGGCTGCGCCACGCCCACCGTCAGCTTCCGCTAAGATGCCCATCGGACACCCGATTCGGTGGGACCTGATGGCCCATCGAACAGGGTGCTCGATTGGAACTGATGGGCGCCCGATGGAGATTCTTGCCCGATTGCATCCGGCCCCATCGGGCACAATCGTCGAGAGTCACGAGACTTTCTTGACTGACAGCTCTTTTCTGACCAACCACAGGCTCAGGGTGTCAAAGCTTCTGCAGGAGCCGTGAGGCGTGTATTGATGCCTGCGAACTCCCAGTTGGCATTGCCGCAGGGACTTGATCGACAGCCAGCCGCAGATCCCCCCCCCTACGAATCCACGTCTGTGGTACCCGCACGTTCTCTGCTCTCTTTCTCTGTCGCGGCTGCCGCGAGGTTCCCGCCCCCGCCCTCGCCGCTGTCGCTGTCGCCGTCGTTGCTGCCGCCGCCGTCTTTATCCCCGCCGCCGCCGCCGCCATCGTCGGTGTCGCCTCCAGACGACATGGCCCGTGCGGTGGCCCTCGTCGCGCAGCCGCCGAGCATCGCCGTCGACGCCCGACCACCACGTGACACGGACGCGCCGACGCCGGCGGCGGCGGTGGCGGCATCGGCGGTCGTGGCGCGTGGCGCGCGCGCCGGGGTGGCGGGCGGGCGGCAGGCACCTCCGCCGCTGGCCAGCGCCAGGCCGCTGCTTCCGGCCGCCGCCTGCCACTCGCCGGCGGCCGAGACGGCCGTGCCACCGACGGGCGCGGGTGGGGGGTGGGACGGGGGGGGCTCTTCTGTGCCTGCGGCGGCTCCAGCAGCCGCCACGCTGTCGCCCGCCGCCACGCCGTCGACGCCCGTCGCGGCCGGCGCTTTCCTGTAGGGCGGCGGCATTGGCGGTGGCGACAGCGGCGGCTGCGGCGGTGGCGGGTTGGGAGAGCACCGGGGCGGCAGGCGGGCAGCGGCCGCCGCCGCTGCTGGCCAGCGGCGGGCTATTGCGGCCCCCGGCCGCCCGCCACGCGCCGGCGGCCGAGGCGGCCGTGCCACCGACGGGCGCGGGCGGGGGGAGCGAAGGGGGGGGTGTCTTTGGGTCGGTGGCGGCGCCAGTAGCCGCCACGCCGTCGTCCGCCGCCACGCAGTCGGTGCACGTTGCGGCCGGCGCTTCCGTGTATGACGGCGGCAATGGCGGTGGCAACGGCAGCGGCTGCGGCGGTGGCGGGTTGGGCGAGCACCAGGGCGGCAGGCTGGCGGCAGCCGCAGCCGCTGCTCGGCGGTGGCGGCCCATAAAGTGTGTATGGGCGAGAGCTGAAGCAGTCGGACAGGGAAGCGACATGTAGTGACTCCAAAACTAACGTATCAAACAGAGTACAACACAGCGTATGCCATACAGGGCACCACTCAACCCAACCAGAAGCGTCTAACCACAGTCACTCAAGCGCTGTCTCCCCCCTCTCCCTCTTCGTTCGCGGCGCTCCCATCCTTGTCAGTGTCCCCGCCGTCGCTGCCGTCGTCGTCGGCGGTGTCCTCATCGACACCGCTCTCCTCCTCGCCGTCGTCACCGGCGTCCGCACCGTCCCCGCCCAGGCGCCCCGCAATGTGCTCCAGCTGGAGCTCGTCGAGGTCAAACTCCTCTTCCTCCAGCTGTGAGCCGTCTTCGGACGCCGCACCGGCCATGGAAGACGTCTTGTTCTCCGAGTCCAGCAGACGTGCCTTGGCGGCCGACGATGCGCTCTCCGCCTCAAATTTGCATCGGTCCTTGCTTGCGCCGTCCGTGAGGAGCAGGCCACCGTTGACCTTGCCGTCCCGCGGCAGCCACGAATGCACCCGCTTAAGCTCAGCTGAAAACTGCTCATACATACCGTCAGATACCCCACGACGGCGCCTCGACCGCTTTCCAGCCTCCTTCTCCAGGTAGTCACGGATGATGGCTGCAGGAAGCGCCACGAGTCCCATGCAGCAGCAGTTGTACTCGCGGTGTTGCTCGCCGGTCTTCCTGGGCTTGATGATGCGCTGCGGCACGCCGAGGAACTTGAGCTGCGCCTCAACCGCAGCCATGAGGCCCTTGAAGCCGCCGCCTGACTTGGAGTACGCCTCGTCGATAAGCCACTTCGCGGCCGCCGTCGCCCGCTTCTCCTTGTCCGTCTCGAGGACCGCAGTATGTGCGGTGGCGTCCTCCAGCTCGCCATGTGAGACGTCCTTGGCGCTGGTCGAGGCGCGCTGGCTGCCGCCCGACTTTCCAATACCTGGCGCCTTGGCCGCAACCCCGGCGTCCTTATTTTTGCGCTGGCGCTTGGCTGGCAATTTGACGCCAGAAATGTGGCACCAGGCACCCAGCACGATCGTCTTGAGCTGCTGCCCAAAGGGAGACTTGGAGCTGAGGATGAGAGCCGAGACGCGCGACTCCTTCACCTTGGCCTTGTCGCGCTTGGGAAACTGCCGCACGCTCAGCGCGTAGTCGTTGGCCTCCTTATCGTTCATGTTGTGCACCTCCATAATGGCCCGCACGGTCTCCTCGTAGCTAACGCCGCCGCTTGGGTACACGCGGGAGCTGACAGTTGCCATCCCCATGTCCTCCTTCATGTTCTTCTTGAACACCGCACGAGCGGCATCCATGTGCTTGTAATTCTTCTTGGCGACCAGCAGCTTCGCCTTCCGCACGCTGTTGACGCGCGCCTTGACCTCCTCCTTCTTGGTGCGGCGCTCGTTGGCGTCACCGGCGTTGGCCTTGTTGGCATTAGCCATCGTCATGCCACTGGCCATGCGGTCGACCGCGTGACCCTGGGCGTCCAGCACTTGGCGCACCTCCTTCATTGAGCCCATTATCTCCTTGATGTCCTTTCACGCCATGTCGATATGCGCCTGCAGGGGAGCCATCGCCGATTGAACGACGCTCTTCAGCTCGCCCTCGCGAATGACAATGGACCGGCCTTCGGGCTGGCCACTCAGCTGCACGTCGACGTCGATCGGCGTCATGTTTAGCAAAGCCCCGGCGCCCTCGATCACCGACGGTGTGGATGTCGACGCCTTTTTGCCCCCGGCCTTGAAATTGGTGGTGGCCTTCCGCTTTGTCGATTGGGTGTCAGCACCCCCGCGACGGGACCGGCGCCCCTTGGAGATGACGTGCCGCGTCTCCGTCGCCGCTGACGCCACCGCCGCTGCAGCCGCAGGAGGCGGCGGAGGCGGCGTCGGCGGCGGCGGCGGCGGCGCGGAAATTGAGGCCATGCGCAGCACCGGCGCGAGGTGCTCGGGCGGAGGCGGAGGCTCGCACGGGCCTTGGAAGGGGCCCCGGGCGACGGGCGTCACCTTGTCGATGTCATCTACAAGATCACCGGAAGTGCCGACTACCACCCCCGGCGAGGTCGGCATTGTCGGCTGCAGCGTGCGGGGCATCGCCGCGACTGCCTGCGAGTACGGACCAGGTGCCGGCATCTGCGTGTGCATTTGCATGTACGGTGACGGCGATGGTGCATGGGAGCCGATCGGCGCTTCGCCGGGCTGAGACCCAACAACGGCGCCGGCCGCGCCCGCCACAGTCGGCAGCCCCACGGGGCATCCGGACGATGCCAAATTCGCCACGTCAGCGGGCACAGGCGGCGCCGCGACGGTGGGCGCCAGCCGAGCAGACACGGTGGAGAATCCCGATGAGTAGAGCCCGCCGTTCGGCATGGACGAGGCATGATGGCCGTCGAATCCAAATGACGGCACGGTCGAGTAGTTGTTGCCATGGAAGCGCGGGGCGACGTACGCGCGACCGTTCTGCTCCTGCACTGACCCAGGCACAGACGGTGGCGGAGCGCAGGGCGGCGCAAGGCCTCCAATGTACACCGCGGCGGGGCCATTGATGTAGCCAGCGCCCAAGCCGTACTGGCTGCCATGCTGGCCACCGCTCATTGGAAAAGCAACTGCTCCGCCGCTCCCACCGTAGGCGCGGAGGGCGGCGCCCTCGCCCGCCATGCCGCTCCCGCGGTACCCGCCGCCGCCACCACTGACGCCACCGGCCGCCATGCCGATGCCGCCGATCCCGACAAATCCTCCCGCCGAGGCGGCCCCGACCGCGCCGTCCATGGCTGCCCCACACGCAGCGACGCTCCCACCGCCCGCGGCGGCCGCGGCGGCCCCACCCGCCGTGCCACGCCCGCCGTACAGGCCAGCCGCAGCCGCCTCGCCCGTCTTTCCACCGCCACCATACCCTTTTTCCATGGCAGCGCCGCCTCCGCTGGCCCCGGCGGCTCCGCCCGTGGCGCTGCTCACGCCGTACCCAACGGCCGCCGCGGCCCCGCCAGTCGTGGATAAGCCGCCGTGATGGACCGCTCCGGTGCGCTCGACGTCCGAGACCTCTTCGTCGCCTTTGTAGCCCTGCGCGGAGGAGGTCATGAGCTTGCGAAGCTCCATGGATTGGTCATAGTCGGGTGGCATCGGGACGAATGGTGTAGGCGCGTACATCTTCGGGGGGTTGTGCTCGGTAGTCAGGGCCGCAGGAAGCTTTCGTTTGCGGCCCCCAATGTAGCACCGTACGGAGAAGGCCGGAATGGGGATGGGGGGGGAGAAGATGCGCGGTCTCAAAACAGCGGGAAGGGAGTGAGTGGCAGGGGAAGGAAGGGGGCATGTGAGGTGAGTCGTGTGGGGTGCGGGTGGTGAGTGCACGAGCAATGGTCGGCGGCGACGGCGGTCGGGGCTCTTATAGGGTGGTGGTGCACCGCACGGCACAAGCGACGGCTCGAGTAGCGGAGCAAGGGGCTCGTCCCAGTGGCTATCACCCGGGCCGGAACGCGCATCTACAGGGCTGCCCGTGAGCCGCCCTGCACACCCCATGACGTGGTCTTTCACAGAGCTTCCAGCGAGGTCGACCGCAGGTGGGCAAGGGCTCGACCGAAAAAACAGAGAAACGGAACGAGCGAGCTTGGCACGGCATGTGGCGGGAAAGGAGGCGCACGAAGACATGTCAGTACGCCACAGGGAGCCCATCGGCCAGACACAGCGACAAGCGACGAGACCATCCAAGCGAAACCGCCGTAACGAGCGCACATCGGAAGGCCAAGCGGCCATGCAGCGAGGGAAGGGAAACGAACCGCCTCACAGAGCGATGATCGGGCAGGCGCCTGGCCAGGCAGCCAGATATGGGATGCGAAACGGCCCATCGCGGCCACTTCCACGCACAGATCCAAACGCCTAGTCACTCAGACACCATATCTCACAGGGTCCACGTACTTGGCACCCGAGGAGCGATCATCCTCGTCGCCGCCTCGGCCCGGCGGACACGACAGCAAACCGTGCAAAGGCTCCACAGGCGACGTACACTGCACTGGGCTCGCGGAGCCCACTCCAGCCTTCCCCCCCCTCGACATCGTGGTTGCCCCACAGCGGACTGATCCGAGACGTCATGACCCCTGGGCGCAACGCCGGCGACGTCTGCAGCGAGCGAGACTTTAACGTTGGCGACGTAGACGCCGGACGCAGGGCGAGTGTCAGGGATGATCAAGACGCGCGCGCCAGCGCGCTGCGCTGGCAAAGCCAACTAAATGTATGGCGCGTCCCAGAGGAACGATTGGAACCGAGAAAATCTCACAGAAAGTCACAGCGTGCTGCGACTGGGCTGTGATCGTGCTTCAAAATGAGACTATGTTTTCAGGGCTGCTGGATGGGTCTGTGCGAGACAAGCCCGATCACAGCAATTCTAAATTCTGTTTGTGAGCTGCTTTGCACGGCTGTGACTTGCCGTGAGTTTTCTTCGAATCCGATCATTCTTCTGGGACGCGCTTCAGTGCTTTACCGCTGAGCAGTCCAACAGATTGCACCTGGTCGGCCTTAAAGCAAGAAGTCATTGCGAGAAGAAACCGAATCTGTACACGTCATAACCACCTTTCTGGCGACGTGAGCAGTGCGTGGCTGAAATTCCATTTCAGTATGACAGATGAAGTACGCAGTGGCCGGACCGATTTGATCGTGAAATTTGTCAGCTGCCAAAGTCTCCTTTTGGGACACACGCCATCGGAAAAATCCGATGGTCAAATCGCCATCGGCTGGGGGTCACCGGAACCGCCATCGGCAGCTGAGATCCGATGGTGGAAGACCGATCCGATGCGAAGACCGATGACGGAAAAATCATAGCTTTATCGTCGTTTCGCCAAAAAGTGGATAGTCCCGGCCTGTCAATGAGGCGCTTTTCTCTGTTTGATTGGTCCAGACAGCGATCGGCTTGACTAGGGCCTCTCCAGCTTGTGCCAGAACGGCCCTGCTGGAGAGCGTCGGCAAACAGGTGTGGGTACAAATGTTGGTGCGGAAGAGCCTCCACCCACGCCGTTGGTGCTCCGATGGAGAGAATTGCCACATTTGACCCTCATCTTGAGTTGCCGACGCTCTCTACTCTCGGCAGGTAAGTTGAGAATATGGCTTGAATCAATGTCATTTCTGTAGCTGCATGCTCTGCACCGACGAGTCGACATGACCAGAAAATATTTTATCCCCACCTGCCGACGCCCGTGCAGCAATCCACTACTCGCACGCCCAGGACGCCGTCCGCCCTGCAAGAACCCCCAAACCGGCTCTGTCACTCCCACACGAGCACAGGACACGTCACGCACGCCTCCGCACCCCCCGCACGCCCCCCCCTCAGACCGCCTCTCCCGCGCCCACTCATGCGAAGGCCGCGACACCCACGCCCCCCGGCTTCCCATCCCGCGCCGGGCATCACATCGCCTCTCCTGCGCCCACTCCCGCCCAGGCACCGTCGCGCGCGACACAGGCAGACAACCTCCAGCACAATGGCGGACGACCGTATACCTACGCGCCCCCGCGCATCGTCAGGGCCGACACGGCTCGACGGGGGCGTCGTCGACGACGACGCGCACCGTCAGTGCCCACGCGGCTCGACGGGCGCGTCGTCGTCTGCGACAACGGCGACGACGACGCGCACCGTCAGGGCCGATGCGGCTCGACGGGCGCGTCATGGACGACAACGCGCACCGTCAGGGCCCACGCGGCTCGACGGGCGCGTCGTCGTCGGTGACAGCGGCAACGACGACGCGCACCGTCAGGGCCGATGCGGCTCGACGGGCGCGTCATGGACGTCGACGCGCCCCGTCAGGGCCGACGCGGCTCGCCGGGCGCCTCGTCCTCTGCAGCAACGGCGACGACGACGCGCTCCGTCAGGGCCCACGCGGCTCGACGGGCGCGTCGTCGTCGGTGACAGCGGCATCGAAGACGCGCACCGTCAGGGCCGATGCGGCTCGACGGGCGCGTCATGGACGACGACGCGCACCGTCAGGGCCGACGCGGCTCGACGGGCGCCTCGTCGTCGGTGGCAACGGCGACGACGACGCGCACCGTCAGGGCCCACGCGGCTCGATGGGCGCCTCGTCGTCTGCAGCAACGGCGACAACGACGCGCACCGTCAGGGCCCACGCGGCTCGACGGGCGCGTCGTCGTCGGTGACATCGGCAACGACAACGCGCACCGTCAGGGCCGACGCGGCTCGACGGGCGCGTCATGGATGACGACGCTCACCGTCAGGGCCGACGCGGCTCGACGGGCGCGTCGTCGTCTGCGGCAGCGGCGACGACGACGCGCACCATCAGGGCCCACGCGGCTCGACGGGCGCGTCGTCGCCGGTGGCAGCGGCGACGACGACGCGCACTGTCAGGGCCGACATGGATCTCCGGGATCGCCCCCGCGGGATGCCGCATTTTGCTGAGGGCTGCGGACGGTGCCTCCCATTGCCAATGGGGAGGAGCACCGACACGCGGAGAGCCCCTGGCGGCGCTGGCTCGCGACCGATCAGCCTCCCCCGCCGCCGCCGACCGCCGCCCCCCGACGAGCGCGCCGCCCATCGTTGGTGGGTCGCGGTGGGCTGGCCTAGGCCGCTCGTGCGATCCGGAGCGAACAGAACTGGCAGCGGGCGGCGACACGCCGGCCGGCGGGGAGGGGGGTGGCGCCACTCCGCCCCCCCCTCGCACTGTGGCCGAGCGCTACCCCCTCGCTCACCGCGCTCCCCCACCCCGCCCCGCTGCGCCCGTCGGCGCGACAGGCGCGGCACTCCTTGCGGGCGGCGGCCCGCCGGTGGGACGAGGCGATCCGCGTCGGCGAAGCTCGGCTCATGGCCGGCATCACCGACCGCCTCGTCCGCTTTCTGCTTTCTGTGGGTCGTCCGGTTTGGCCCTCCGCTGCCTTCTCGGGCCACAGCCGCCGGCGCGTCCCCGCCCCGCCTGCTGACCTACGGCGGGCACCGCCGTAGGCGGGGGGCTGACGTGCCGGCGGCGCGCCGCGCCGACGGGGTGACGGTCGGGAGCCGTGCTGGGAGGCTCGCGGGTGGCAGCGGCGATGCCGTCTCCGCGCAGATCATGACCTTGGCTGCGGGGAGGAGCTGAAGCTCCGGGGCGGCCGGTTGCCGTCAACCCCCTTGACGACCCCCTCCCCCCCCCCACGGCCGACGACGTCGAGGACCGCCATCGAGCTGAAGTCGCCGTGCGGCGCCGCCGCCGCGTCGGCCTCGCTAGCTGGCGCGGCAGGCGTCGCCTTGTACTCCGCCGCCGGATTTCCGGTGCACCCCCCCATTGCCGACGAGGGGGGGAGCCGTTGGCCGCCACTTTGCCGCTGCTGGCGCTGCCGCCCACCACCGAAGGGACGCTCCCCGCCGTGGGGTCACCATTGTCGGCTGCGCCGTCGCCGCCGAGGGGCGGGTCGTCAGGGGTGGCGTGGCCGCCACTCCGTCGTTCGGCATCGCCGTCAGCGTCGCCGCCCGCCGATAGGGTGGCGGAGGCGACGCGCGACGCCTCCGCCAGCGCGTGCGGGTCGCCCTCGTCCACCCCCGCTGACGCCGGCCTGCTGCCCCCGCAGCCCGCCGCCATGACGAGCTCGCGGTCCGGGCCGCCCACAGACAGCGACGAGTGGGAAACCCGGTCCGCACTCTCGCTGTCGTAGGTGGGGGGGGTCCGGCGGGATGATCCGCGGGCGCCGACGCCATGCGCTCCCCCCCTCGCTCACGCCCTCGGGATGGCAGCAATGGACGCCTCGTCGCGGCCACCGCCGGCCGGCTTCGCGGCTGCTGCTGCCGTGGCCCCCCGAAAAGTCGAGCCGTCGCCTCAGCGGGCGACGTGCTCGGGGGGGGGCGCGACCCGGCAGTTGGTCGGGGTGGGGGGGGGGGGTAGGCGTTTCTCGGCTGCCCGTCGAGGGCGTTTCCGTCGGCGCCCCCTCGGCCTTCTCGGCCGGCGTGCCGCTGCCCGTTCCGCCCCTGTCGCCGCGGCAGGTCGCGTTGTCGCCGTCGGCGCGGGCTTTCCGCTCGGCCCCGTACGCAGCGTGCTCTCCCAGGAAACGGTAGACAGCGGCTGCCACGCGGCCCGCAGGGCACCCGGCAGGGGTGCCACGGAAGGCGCCGGCGTGGCGGCATGGCAACCGAGCGGCTGCGTCGACCGACCGGGACCAGCGCAATTCGCTTTTCATTCGGATTCCACTTCACATCAAAATGCTGTGTGTGAGTTCCGAACTTTCTTGGAAGCGCATCCGATGGGCAAATGTCCATCGGATGACTCCCGAATAAGACCCCGTCGAAGCGGACTCGCTCGCCATCAGAAATCGCCATCCGATGGTGTTTGTCCACAAAGGCGATGATCACACCGGCATGAGACAGAGGACGCCGGTGCACCCTCGTCGCGCCTCGCGTCGGGCGCTCCTTGCTCGCTCACAAGCCTGCGCGGCGGTGGAGCTGGCCGCCAGCCGCACCGTGGACGGGCCCGATGGCCATCGGGCCTGTGCTCGATGACTTTGCTCGACGTGACCGACACCCCCGGGACCCCTCTGGACCCCGCTGCGTTGCGCACCTGGTCTCTTGACGCGAGGGGGTTGGGGGGGGAGCCCTCCTGTCAACCGCGGCCCCCAGTGGGCCCACTTGGCGGACCACCACGCTCGAACGTTTCTTTCGCCTCACACTGCGAGGAATGGGTACACTGCAGTGGAAGGTAACTGGACGGGTAGGGGACAGCGGACAGGGGCTGGATTCTGGGGTGGGTGGGGTCAATGCGCCACCTTGCTGGAGCCCCTGCGTTTGCGTTGTCCATGTGATTTGACAAGCGGCCGGCTGAAATGTCTTTGTCTGCTGTGGCGAGCTTCTTTGCATGACCTGGCCCCCAGTGGATAGGCACTCTTGATGTGGTGCGTGAGGAGGTATCTCAGCAGCGGTTGGAGGGGTTGGAGGGGTGCGGGGGTGACGGGAGCGAGGTGGGGCATAGGTCAGGGAGATATCGCTTGACTCCCCGTGGCACGGTCGACGGGGACTGAAACGTGGCCTACCGTACATGCCGTAGTGCCCGCGTGCCCCCGGCATGCGTGAGGACGGGGGGTCGACGGCCCAGAAGAACCTGACCAACATCCCTCGCTTGTCGCGTGCTGCATGCTGCTTTCACGGTCGTAACCTCACTCGCAGCCATGTCAGACGTTCCCCCTTCCGCCGTGGAGTTTTAACACGAGCTGGGCGCCTCCGACAAAGAGTACACGTTCCCTCTCTGTGACTTTACCGGAAGCGCGTATGTGTGCTTGCGCCGCCATCAATTTTCTCGCCACCGGCATGCACTATTCTCCTCCCACACTGCCCCTTCCCCCCCCCCCCCCCCCGCGGGTCCCCCCCCCCCCCCGCCAGCGGGTACCTGCCCCTCTGCCGGTCAACGCGGCCGGCGACGCAAGCTGCTGCTCCGCGATATCTCCCGCGCCGTCCGGGCGGCGGGAGCTGCATCTGGCGACCAACCCCGACAAGCCTCACCCTCTTCCTCGGACGGAGGCAGTAGTGACCAACCCCCTCCCTCGCCCGAGTTGGCGGGCACGGTTCTGGGTGGCGGCGAAGGTGGTGGCGATGGCGGCGGAGATGGCATCGGCGATGGTGTCGGCGACGGCGGTGGCGATGGCTCCGGCGGCGGCATGGCGGACCTCGCTGGTGATTCGAGTGGCGCGCTCGCGGCCGAGCACGAGCTGTCCAATGGGTTGCGACCAGGGGTTGTCAGGATACCGTTTTCTGGCCCAAATGGGATGCGGATACGCTGCGTTCCACCGTCTCCGAATAAGAATAATTCTCATCTCTCAAGATCAGGATCAGATTATAACCTCGCCAAGCCGAATTATTATGCGGAATATATTCATATTCGGATACTATTATCGTATCGGAATACAAGGCCTGATATTCGATGGATGAAGTAACTACAGCAACAGGAGCCGCACTTCGATAGCAGAACAGCAGTGAACTGCTACTTGAGAGCTGTACTTGTTTTCAAAGTCCCAACTGCCCCCGTACAGGCGGTTTCGCGCACCATGCAGTTGGATACGATAGTCGTTCTGTGCTGGCGTTACAGAGGTTTAACACAACGTAGATGGATGTTAACGATACCACGGCTATCGCCGACTCAATCAAGTACGCTGCTGGAATCCGGCGCTGTGCGGCCTCTTTGTGGCCGGTGCTGGCGTGTGCCTGCAGTCGCTCACCCTCTGAAGACTTCCTGCAGCCGGTGATCTCCATTGCTCGCTGCCAGCAACAGACGAATAGCCTTGGCGCTGCTTCCGCAATTCCACTAGAAGCCGGCGTTTGCGCCGTGGCCGACCGCCCTCCACGTGACCACTGGACGCCAACATCGGTCTCGGAGCCTTCGGACACACTTGCAAAGACCTAAAAAGCGCGTGGGATGGCGGAGGTGTAAAAGACGCCTGTGGCGGTCGGCGGGGCTCCCTTTTGCCCAATTTCCACGTGACGACGACTGAAGGGGGGCCGGCGAACAAGGGAAATCTGGCTACAGCCGTGTGCGTCACCCTGCCGACACCTCAAAACACCGCCGCGGCTCTGGACGGCGAGGTCGCGGAGGCGTGAAAGCTGACGCCGTCGTTTGCCGGCACCGCGCCCTTGCCCGGGGTTAACGTGACGACTGTGGCCGGGTGGTGGGTAGGGGCGGGTAAGTATTCCGCAGCCGTTGGCGGCACCCCACCCCAGCTCAAAAACGGCACGGCGGCTTCGGGGCGGCTGGCGACAGGATGACAGTGGCGGGGAGCGTCGCAGCACTTGAGTCGAATGATAATGCTCCTGGTGTGGCGGAGGTCGCGGACTTGTGACAGCAGGCGCCGGCCGCCGGCGGCGCGGCGACCCCGCTCAAGGTCTAGTAGGCGGCGAGGGAGGGACCAGCGGTGGCAGTGGGTCATCTGGTGGTCGCTGTTGGCGTCGCTTCGCGAACAGGCTCTGTGAATTCGCGAATATTGGGCGTAACTCAGCATCAACAAGCACAAAATATACAGTACGTACTAGTAACCGCAAGACGAATGATGCATTATCTTGCACGTGTCTCACCCATGTCGCCGTTCTCGCATCAACTGCATTGCTGCTTGCTGTACCAAAACGAGCGAGCAACACCACGAGAGGTGGGCACCCGCTGGCAGGTTCCTGACTAGCAGGTCTCCGTCGCTACCCGCATCCTCATCGTAACAGATTACACACACCAAAAATCACCACTCTCCGCTAGCATTCCGTCTTCCCCGTAACCGTGACTTCGCCGAAAATCGTCTCCAGACATGGGAGACCCCATGCCGATCGGATATACTCGAATATAATAAATCGACAGAGATTATGATATAATCTGCTGTTTGCGCTGTCTGGAGGATTATTATATGCTCGGACAGAAAAGCATACTCAGATCCGAATATGTCGTCGAGACCTATATTCCAGATTATTATGGATATAATGCCTGGATATATTCCTCTGAGATATATCCTCGACAACCCCTGGTTGCGACCTGGGACCATCGATGGGCGAGGCACTAAGGAGAGTTTGGAGGCCGGCGTCCAGGCAGACGTGGACGCGATGCTGCAGCTGACACGTGCCAATGAATCTGCGAGCTCCAACGACGAGGAGCCGCCGCCCAAGCGGCGGCGGGGCGCCTTAGCAGCAGCGGCCGCAGAGGCCCCCAGAGATGCCCGTTGTGGCACGCTCTCGACGCAGGCGCGGGCGCACTTTGAGGCTCGTGGGGACTGGGCAGCGGCCAGGCCCATGGTCTCTGCGCGGGACCACTCAAAGAGCGGAAATTTCGACACGGTGCGCCTGCGCGAGCTCGAGCGCTTCATGCTGACCATCAATCCGGCCGGAACGTCACGCAGCCAGCAAAAGACTGTGTGGGACTTCCTCAACACATGGGACGGGACACGCACGGACATGGACTCTGACGAGGCCGATGGGGCGCCCATGAGAGAGACCTTTAAGACGGTCACCTCCTTCCAGGATGCCTTGCGCGACGACATCGACGAGGCGCTGGATGATGTGGGCTTCCAGAAGGTCACCATGAAAGAGGACGGCCAGTCGTACCAAGCCTTCTTTCTGTCCGCCCTCGACGTTATCATCGAGATTATTGGCAAGTCGCCTAACATTCGCTTTTGGAGCGGCCCCAGTGGCCCTGCGGCGCCCACCAACAGGCGCGAGTCGCCGCTTGATGGCGACGCGTTCCGCTTGTGCGAGACGGAGGTGTGCAGGAGCGGCCCGTCGTCGTGCGTGCTCGGCCTACACCTGTACAGCGACAGCAGTCAGCTGTCTTGGTCAGGCGGTGAGTTTTGAATGGGTGCCAAGGTTCTGTCAGTGTGGTGACAGTCGCGGGTGGGTTGTGGTGGCACTCTAGGCAGGTGGAGCCTCCGAGGACATTGGGCTGTTCGTGCTGCTGACAGACCCGTCCGACTCTCTTTTGTCAGTGTCTTCCGCCCCCCCCCCCCTTGCTTGCCACATCGATGGTCGCGCGTGGTGTACAGCGCACAAACTGTATCCAGTGGGCCTGCGCCTCGTCAATGTTGACGACGACACCCCAGTGTGGGTGACCATTGCGTACCTTCCCGTCATCCCAACCTTGCAGGAGACGGCGGGAGAGGCGCGTGCGAGACAGCGGCGCACGAACATATTCCAGCGCGTCCTTTATGCCGCTCTTCGCTCCACTATCGGGGCTAGTCATACCGGCGTGGCCGTGTACGACCCAGTCGGCAAGCGCACGCTGACAGTCTACCCTCGAGTGCTCGCGTACCTCTGCGACCAGCCTGAGAAGCGGGCCGTTATGTGCCTCAAGCAAGGGCAATGCGGCCACCAGTGTACGTGCTGCATGGTCAACCTGGAGGACTTAGGGTCGCCCGAGGCCCTCCAAGCGGAGGAGCGCTCGGCACTGGATGGCCTACAGCGGCAATGGGAGGCCACAGCTCACCGGCTGCGAAACCGTGAGCGCGGTCGCCTGCTCAACTTGGAGGCGAAGTACAGTCTCAATGCCAGTATTCCTGCACTGGCGTGCTTTGCCGGCCTATCCACGGCTCCCTTTCTGATGTACAAGATCATTGGATTTGATGCTCTGCATGTACGTACCTCTGTGTGTGTGTTCACCCATCGCTGAAATCCTCTGCCGTCATGCGTCCTTGGTGTTTCTCGTAGGAACATAGCGCTTCCTGTGACTGACTCGGCACCCTTTTCTTTCGTTTTGGTGCCCTCTTGGCCAAATATGGGTGCTGGTTTTGCGACAGGTGCTTGACCAGGGCGTGACCAGAATGCTCGTGCACAGGCTGATGGCTGTGTTCCCGCACATGAAGCACAAGTGCAAGCCGCCTCTCAAGACGCGTAAGGCGACTGCGAATGCGGCGAATTATCGTGGAAAAGTGCTGCACCGACGCAGCAGAGTCAGTAAGGCGCCGTCTGGGTACGTTCGTGTCTTTCTCTTGCGTCTGTTTGTACGTGTGCGCCACGATTCCGGTACATTGCTAGTACCAACAGCGCGATGCTGATGATTTCTGGTTTCTGAATACCCGCCTTTTCGCTGCAGCCTCAACTGTGTCGATGAATTGCATGCTCTCTTTGCGTGCTCAGCTACTTTGTGACTGCCAAGCAAAAGCAGGCGACTTTCAACGGCAAGCAGCAGCGGGGCGTAGTATGCTCGCTCCCGTTCATGGTTGACGCCCTTTTTGGAGACGAGGGCGCCGACTCTGCGGGGCCGTCCGCGATGGACCCTGAGCACGAGGCCGGCGGCGCCACCGCCAGCGTGGGTCTCGGTGCTGACATCTCAGGCAGAGTACAGGGCACTCTCGCTGACGCTGCTGGAGGCGGAGGAGACGCCGCGGGGGCCGATGACGGCTACGACGGTGATAATGATGAGGAGGCGGTCCAGGTACAGCAGGGATTCAACTACGACTGGAACGACTACCACGCTGCGTTCAAGGACATGCCCGTTCACAGGGAAGTGACGGCCATGTTTGCGGAGTACGCAGTGCTCTACTCTCGCGTCGCTGGCCAGGTCACCACAGCGTTTCCGCGGCCAATGACAGTAGACGAGGGCGTCAGCCTCGGGGAGCAGGCGGCCAACTTCATCAACAACTTCGTGACCCCATTGCTGGGGCCAATCCACAGCACCAAGATCCATCGCCTTCTCTGCCATGTGTGTGAGTGCATCAAGTACCACGGAAACTTGAAGAACGGCAACACGGACGCGAACGAGGCCATGCACAAGGGCGACAAGGCCTACTACGTGAGGACGAACAAAAACCCGAAGGCATTCACGTTCCAGCTCGTGAGGAATGCTCAGGGTTCACGTGCCCTCCTCGCAAAGCTACAAGCCGCTGATGATGCCAGGGCGCACGAGCGCGCGCTGACAGGGGTTGGGCGGCGCGCTAGTCGTCGACGACGCAATGCTGCTCGTCGGATGGCCGGGTCGGAGCGCCGCGCCCAAAAGGCCTACCACCTCAAGCCTGTTCCTGTAGGTGAGCTGGCGCAGCGGCCGGGGCTCTCGCGGTTGGCGGCTCTCTTGCACTTGCACTCGGACGACAAGGTGCGATCGCTCACCCGCGTCGCCATCGACGCTGTGTTCGAGTGCGGCGGCACGGCTAAGCAGCTCCTGCGCTCCGCTGCGGACCTTCGCGGGCTCTCGTGGTACGACTCTGTTATCTACAAGCCCAATGCCGACACGGACCAGCGGTGTGTGGGGGAGGTGCGGGCCATTATTCGCCGCGAGTCGGGCGACACGGCCGTCATTGTGGAGATGGCAACAGAACCAGCGGATGACGGGTGCCCGTTGGCGCAGCGTGGGTGCACGCGCTTGAGGTGGTACAGGCGGGGCACGGAGCCGGACTGCGCCGTGCGCCTGGTGCCACTTGAGCACATCGTGCGAGTGGTGCACGTGGTGCCGGACTTTGGGGACTTGTCTGCTCGAAGGGGGTTTGACGCGGCCCCTGCGGCTCCAGGAGCTCCTTTGGAGGACCGCCTTGAGATGAGATACTGGTTGAATGTGCTCTATCCGTGGGACGTCTAGTTGTCAGCTCTATTTCTTTTTGTAGCGTGCACCTGCAAGAAAGGTATTCCAGCTCCACGCGGGGGCTCGGGGTAGGCTCACCTCCCGTCCTCGCAATCCCATCAGTTTTATCGACTCTCCTTGTCCGCGATGGCTACTACGGCATGCACCTGACTGAATACGACGGACAGACCGGCAGAAGCCAGCCTTGGCTGACTCACACGGGCAATCGAAAGAGCAGCGGCGCCGGTGGCGTATGTTCGTGCGCGCCGACGGCGGCGGCGGTGGCGCCCCCGCCGCCGCCCGCCGCTCATCCGCCTCCTGCGGCGGTCGTGTGTCGTGGGGACCCCCCTTGCCACCGCGGCGCCGTCGGCGCCCGCCCCCGCCGCCGTCAATGGGGGCTCAAAAGCATCCCGTGCTGCATGCAATGCCGAACAGAACATAGCGGGAGTAGCGAGCACCGGGCACCGGGTCCGAGCACCTTCCACTGCGACGCTCCTCCGCAATGTCGTCAGCGACCGCAGTTGTGCCTCAAGTCGCAGCACCTCTCCATTTAACTGCCGTCTCTCACGGTCCTTACCTCCACACGTGGTGCGCTTTACAGAGAAATCCTTGCAGTACGAGCCTCGGTCGAAGAAAGAAACGGTTTGAACTCGGTCTGAATCTCGAGAGCGGCCCCATCGGCGCCCCTGTTCGATGGGCGCCCGATTCAAGTCCGATGTGGGTCATCGGGCCTCATCGGGCCTCATCGAACAGTCGATCCGATGGGCTTTTGTGCCTGATGCGAGCAGATGCGGACCGATGCGCGATTCTAGCGGAAGCTGACGACCCCTATATCTGCCCCCAGACAGCCCAGCGGACCGGCCGGGAATATCACGTCATCAATCGCTGACTCTCGCTGACACTCGTCACAACTCCCGCGCAGTCTGTGGTCACACTCCGCCCACACAATCCATGCACGACCAATCTCCCCGTCGACCCGCCCGCGGCAGGTGGCACGTGCCGCCGTTGGGCACGGCCGTCTGGCGGTGCCTAACACTGTCGCCCCCGCTTGCCCTCCCCACTGCTCTCCCATCTACCGTTCAACACTCCACCGGTCCCAGCTCCCCCTGCGCCCTTCCTTCGCATTCCGGTTGCGGGGCGTTGCCAGCTGGTACGGGCCTCGCGCCACCGGGCCGCTGCGTTCCCCTCACCAGGCTGCGGCCTACCCCCGCCCCGCTCCCCTCTCCCTACCCGAGGGGAGCACTTTGACCCGTGGTCCAGGGGCAGGGGCTGTCGCGCGCGAGGGCAGCGGAAGAATGCGTCAGGAAGAGGCCGGGGGCGACATGGGTGGCCGACGGTGGGCTTGGCGTTCGGCGGGGCCAGTGGCCGGCGGCGGCGGCCAGCGGCGGGGCCCGTTGCCCACGGACGCAGACAGTGGTGGGCGCGGCTAACGGTGACGGTGGGCAGTGACTGGCGCCTCTGGCGGCAGGCACGGCTGCGGCACAGGCCACCTGCGGCCGGCGGGGCCGGTGGGACGGGGGGCCGATGGGGCGGGCCGTCGGATGAGCGGGTAGCCGGTAGGGGGGTCAGCAGCTTCGACGGGTGGACGGCTGGGTGGTCAGGCGGCGGGGCGGGCCCGCGAAAAGACTGGCGGGTGACAGGGCGGCGTGCGGCGGAGCGGCCCGCCGCTCCTCATCTTCCCGCCGCTCCCCGCGTTCCCTCCAGCCTCTCCTCGCTGAGGGGTTGGGCGCCCCTCGCCGGTGGCAGGCGGTCTCCGGCGGCTGGGGCTGGCGGTGGTGGTGCTTGGCGGTGAGGCGCAGACGCCGGCGGCGGGTGCCAGCAAGCAGGGGGGGATACGGCAGCGGGGGCGCTCCCGGTCTCGCTGTTGGAGTGGGGGCTTTGGCGAGGAGGCTGGCTAGCGGCGGCAGTTACACGTGGGCGGTCGGCGGGAATACCAGTTGTCGGTGACGGCTTGTGGTGGCGGGTTTTGGCCCGGGTGGTCAGAGACCGTCGATTGTGAACGGGGCTGCGGGTGGTGATGGCTGGTCATGGGGGCGGCTGGCAGCGGTAGCGGCCGGCGGCAGGGTCGGTCGGCGAGCAGCGGATCTATGAAGGCCGAACCTTTGATCAATAGCATGACTGCTGTTGTGTCTTTTGCGAAGCATAGGCGGGCAGGGGTAGCTGTTGTGGAGAGTAAATAGGGGTGAGAGGGGGTCACGCACGGGGGGGGTATGCGTCATCTGTTTTCGGCTGTTGCTGGCTGCTGCGGTGCTTGTGAAGCCAAGCGCATAGCAGTGTGTGTCCACTGGGTCCTCACGGACGACTGTACACCACTTAGTGGGCCGTTAGAGGCCTCCTGCTACCAGCGGGTGCCAGAGTACATCGGTGACACAGGTTCTCACAACGAGTGATGGGCCACGGATAAGCATGCGTGCGGCTGTCATGGGACTGTGAGGGAGGGCCCAGAGTGCTTTGGCGGCATAACACTTTCGCAGAAGGACTCGTACGCTCGCTATTGGGGTGGCTGGGAAGGCTGAAAGCACGATACGCGCAGTAGGCATCCTATGACATTCCTGGTGTGGCTTATCTGTCTCTATAGGAAGTACTCCATGTAGCAAAGCCAATGCACACAGAAAGATGGCCAGCAGACGGGCCGGGCTTCGTGGTGTGGTAGCGGTGTATCTCGCCGCTGTGAACTTGGACGGGCGACATGAGAAGGAAGGACGCGTTTTTGCGCTTAGCGACTGCCTATTTCATTCCCAAACCCTTTAAATCATCAGGAACGAGTCTCTCTGAAAAAGTGATGTTTTGGTCGAGTTCGGCCCGGACGTGCCGTATGCACGTTCTTCTTGGACCATATGGCAGTGAGGAACACGGCGGTGGCCAGACCATACCGATCCCCACCAAAGTTGAAAACAAATTGGGATATGGTACTGTAGGAGACATACAACGTTGTTTTCGCTGCAAAAAAATATGCAGAACTGTTGTAGGCCGCAATAGCAGGGCAGGGTCCGAACCCGCCGGATGCAACAGCGTCAGAGAAAACAAGTCATCCACTGGATTGGGCAGTGTCAGTGTCAATCTGCGGAATGCACTGAATCGGAGATGCTGTCAGCGAGGGTCCATTCACACTGCTTGGTGGAGGCATCTCCAGACTGATCTGCCGCCAGGCCCCCCTCAGCTGGTTACCACGACGGCCACGACTGCCGTCGTCAGTGCCTTTTTATACCGCTACGCTGTTTCTGACGTGCTGTTAAAAGGGTCGACCTCCCTCCTGCCCCCGTCCCCCATTTCGTTTCCCCAGCAGTGATGCTTCTGCGCTCACGTCCCCCTACAGTCGCTGTTTCCTACGCTCGCTGCTGCCTCCCCCATCCGCTACTGCCTCCCTCGCCCTCTGCTGTCTCCCCGCCCGGTGCTGCATCTCCCGCGCTGCTGCACCCTCCCCCGCTGCTGCACTCTCCCGCCCTGCTGCACCCTCCCCCGCTGCTGCCCCCCCCCATCTTCATTGCTTTCCCCCGACCGTGGCTGGTCACGCTCACACGGCGGCCGCCAATTGCGGGGGCGGCGACGAGGGGCTGGGGCGGTGGCCGGCAGCTCGGGCGGCCGCCAAGGGCGGGGGGGTCGTCCATAGGCGGGCTCAGAGGCTGGCCGTGCTGTCGGATGCCGCAGCAAGGGTGTCGCCCGGCTGTGCGGCGGTGGCTAGCGGCGGGGACGGCGCCATTAGTGGGAACGACAGCCAGTGGCGCGCCCAAGAGCTCGGGGGGGGTGCTCAGCAACAGAAGCGAGCGCGCAAATCCTGCGGCGTCCAAGGGGGGGGGAGAAGACAGCCAGAAAGGGGCGAGGAGGCGGTCGGCAGGAAGAGGGCTGCGGCCAGCAGCGATGGCCGCTGCCAGCAGCTGGGGAGGGGGATACAGCAGCAGTGTTGGACGCGCCGGAGCAAGACCGAGGCAGACGGTCACGCAGGGACATGAACAATAGAAGTGGAACAAACCACCATTCCAATGGCGTAACACCATGCCCACCCGAACCCCCCCCCCCCCCCCCCCCCCCACCCCCCCCCCCCCCCACCCCCCCCCCCCCCCCCCCCCCCCCCCCCCC
>ENA-ORXR01001799-ORXR01001799.1-marine-metagenome-genome-assembly--contig:-NODE-1799-length-21777-cov-204.365115_pt1 | contig 21777 bp, 18 predicted proteins | sample MGYA00237866_ERZ511479 | MGnify/ENA metagenome assembly ERZ511479 | reverse complement strand
GCGGTTGACCTGGTCTGAGAAATTTCACCTGCTTTTGCCTTCGATCCCGTTACAGCTGTCTCAGGATCTTGAAGGGATTGAACTCCATTTTGAACCGTGGCGTTTTCAGCTTGAGTGCGGCCTGAAGGTGGAGTGCCTCGGCCGGTTACTGGCTTCCTTCCTGTCTGCGGTTGACCTCCCTCAGCCTGCTTAGCCGTGGATTTCCTTTCAGCGGAACGAGGGTTCGCTTCTTTATGCGCCCCGTTTTTGACCCCATCTGTGTTCGTCGATAGGTTTTGGTCTCCCGTTTGGGGCACGGTTCCCCGTGTTGTAGAAGGTTGGCGCCCAACGATGACCCAGAGAATTCCGCAAAGAAGAAGGATTCCGAGGAGGATAAGAAACTTTTTCATAGATTTAAGCTAACGGGTAGCTGGGATTTTCGCAAGTCAAGGCGCAGCTTTAGGGCGGACTGATCAGGCCGTAATCAGGTTGATCTCAACGTACTCGTTTCGAGGGGGATCTCCGCATAAAAAGAAACCTGTTTTTCCTGTACGAAATTAATTTCTACATTCACAGGGTTAGCAAGGGGATGAAGACATTGCCATAAATCTGGCCTTTGTAACCAATTTTGCTTCACGGCAACTAACCAACTTAACCAATCAACCCAACCAACCCAATCAACCGCCCAGAAGTAGCCATGCTGCCGGGTTTTTCTTGTTTATCACCAATCTGCTAAGGTTCTTTGCTGATTTTTATTCATGGCAGGCTAGGATGTAACGGATGACGGTTGATTCAAAAACGAGTGCAGGTTCCTCCTCTCCAGCGGAAAAAGGAGGACTACGCCTTGCGATATACCTCGCGGATCAGAATCTTCAGCAAACCAAGTCCCTCGGCATCCTCAACCTCTCGGTTGCCTTGCTGCAGCACTTGGCGCGGCATCCGCAGATTGAGGCGATCCACGTCCTAAGTAACTCGACCTTGGTGCCTGTGCTAGGACGATTGCCCGAGCATGTGCCGGTGGAAATTTGCGATGGCCCCGCCCGAGGCAAGCGTTCTCGCATTTTTTGGGATCAGTGGAAGGTCTATAGCTGGGCTAAATCGAAGCAGGCGGACTGGTTACTCATGCCGAAAGGATTTCTTTCCTTTTGCCGCCGGCCGTCGATTCCTACTGCCGCCTTTGTACATGACGCGATGATCGACCTCTATCGCCGCGAATACCCTGCGCATTTTGTCGGGCCAGAGAACGCGTATTTTTGGCGAAGCTTTCTCGCGAGCATTCGCCGAGCGGATCTGATTTTTACCCAAAGCGATTTCACCTTTTCGGAAATCCAGCGCGTTGCGAAAGAACGGGCCCTGCCCATTCCTCGGATGCAAAAAGCAGGGATTGGATTTGATGCACCGGACGAACTCGATGCACGAGCTGGCTTGGGCAAGACTCGTCACGGTAGTTTGGTGCTTGCGAGTACGCATCCGCATAAAGAAACCCCGCAAGCGATTCAGTTTATGAATCGTTGGCTCTCTGAGTTGAGGGATTCAGCTGATGAGGAGGCCGCGACGAATTGGGTGGGCAGTTTTCCCGAAGCATTACCAGAGCCCGTTCTCGGGGTGAGGCACCCCCGGCTGTCGCATCAGGCCTATGCCGATCTACAGGGGAGCGTGAAGCGGCTGGTTTATTTTTCGCGCTACGAAGGTTTTGGCATGCCTCCCGTAGAAGCGGTTTTGGCGGGGGCGGTCCCGGTTTACACCGATCTGCCCGCCACCCGTGAAGCCATGTTGGGATTAGGATGTCCGTTCGAACGTGGAAACTACGACTCGTTTGCTGCTGCGATGCACGCGGCAGCTGAGGTCACCCCCGACATGTTGGGTGATTGGCGCAAAGCGCTGTTGCAAGCGCATCAGTGGTCTCGGGTGACTCAAACCATGGTCGATGCTTTTCGGGCAATTGATGCGGTAAAAAATGCAAATAAGGAAAAAATAAGGACAAAAAAAGGCTCCTGATGGGCGGATAAATCCGGGAGGTATCCCAATCAGGAGCCAGGGGTCAAAGCATATTACGCCCTGTATGTCGTGGCCAAGGAGGATTAGACATGCCCGAAGGCAAAACCACGACCAAGGCGCAATGTGCTGTTGTCATTTTGGACATCTTGGACCTTCATTATAGTTACATGTTGGGCCACTTTTTTCATATTTTGTTTTTCAATGATTAAAAAAGCTCGAAAACAAAGGGGTTTTGCCACAATGAAAAGCATGATAAAATCTCCATGTACGCACCCTGAAATCCTTCAGATCCTCGCTTCAGCCGGCCATCACGCGAAAATTTTGATCGCAGATGGCAATTATCCGGCCTCAACCAAGAAAGGACCGAATGCAAAGCTGGTGTATTTGAACCTCCGTCCGGGCTCGGTCACGGTAGATGAAGTGCTCCGGGTGCTCTTACAGACGATCAATATCGAGGCGGCTCACACCATGGGCTTGGAGCCGACGGATCCGGTTGCGAAGCAAATGGGCGGTGATCCGCCGGTGTGGACCGCGTATCGGGCTTCGCTGAAGGAGCTCTCGCCTGAAATCGATCTCGAATCCGCGCTGAAATGGGATTTTTACAAGGCGGTGGAATGCGAAGATCATGTGCTGACCATCGTCACCGGCGATCAGCATATGTACGCCAATTTGTTGCTCACCCAAGGGGTAGTGCAAAAGGGCGACGGAAACTAGAATTGGAAGCTTGAAGCCCGGTTTGCATGAAAAAGGACTGGCAATCCAGACGGTCAGAGGCGCGTAGCGCTGACACATTGATAGCCATGGTTGACGAGCGAAGTGAGGAGGCCGTGGAACGGGCGTGATCGTTTCCAAGCCGCATAGCGGCGACACCTAAGCGGACGAAAAGCGCATGATAAACGACTCCCAATAACTCAGGAAGTCTCGTTCTATTAGGTATCGGCAAAAAACGGATCTGCCAGTCAATGGCAGGGAAATTTTGGGCTCTGCCACTCAATGGCAAACCCGAAAAATTTGGTTTTCGAGTTTAAAGTGGCAGAGGCGTCCCGTCTCTGTCACTTTCCAGAAAGCTACGTTCTTTTGATACAGCTCGCCTATATTTAAGCCTTCGGTTCAGATCTCGGAATCTTTGAATTCGAAAATCTGAAACGAGGATGCTGAAAGCATCAAACATATTAGCCCCAGGCTTCAGCCTGGGGTTTCAGAGCGTGTACCTATGCGTGCTGAAAGTACGCCGGAAGGATTAAAAATACGGCGGAACTGAACTCAAAATGGACGGCAAAGAGCACCAGATCATGCGTGAGGACGATATTCTCGGCGATGTGGTCAATGCTAAAAAAGCTGCAAAGAAAAAGAAGTAAGGATAGCGAATTATGGCTAAACAACTCAAATTTGATATGGAAACCCGCTAAAAGATTTCTTTTTGGAACAGGCTGAATCCGGTTGAACGATCAGCTTTGAGCGGCGGAATAAATTCCATGTTACTGACGCCTGGTGCCCGACGCCTGGTGCCCGACGCCTGGTCTATTTTGCGCCGTAGATGGTTAACTCAGGCAACTCCGCCTTGAGTTTATCGGCCCCGGCTTTGCTTACCTTGCTGTTCCACACGTACAGCTTCCGAAGCGCTTTGTTGTTTTTCAGCAGCAGGATGCCGGCGTCGTTGATCTCGGTGCTATGCAGATTTAAATACTGCAGTTTTTTCAGCGCGGTGATTTTTTCAATTCCTTCGTTTTCGATCGTGGTTTGTTCGAGGTGAAGAATCTCGAGTTCGGAGCAGCTGAGCATGAAGTCGATGGCTTTCTCGTCGACTTTGAGGGTTGAGAAGTCGAGCCAGCGAATCGGGTGCATGAGCTGTTTCAGGGCGGCAAATTGGTGGTCGCCTAGGGGAACCTCGATGTGGGTGAAGAGGACGCGGATGCCAGCGTCTTTCCAGTTTAGCGGTTCGACGAAGATGCCCTGTTGCCGTAAATCGAGGAGAGCGTCCTTATTGGCTTGGGAAAGGGTTTCGTTAAATCGGGTGTAGTGATTTTCACCGCCGCGTGAAAGTTTGGTGTCTTTCGGAGGCCAGTAGCCGCCATCTGCGACCCACTTGACCATCAGCTCAATTTGCTCGGGGCTAAGCGCGCGCTTTTCCTCGGGAGGCATGGCTTCGTCGTCTTTGCGCGGAAGCTTGATGCGATAAATGAGTTCGCTCTCGTCTGGTTTGCCGGGGATATAGAGCGCACCGCTGTTGCCACCCGACATGGCCGCTTTTTTGGAGTCCATGCGCAGGCCGCCTTTGGTTTTTTGTGGGCCGTGGCAACTGACGCAATTGAGTTCGATGATGTCTTTGATGTGATCGTTGAAGAAGGCTTTTTGTTCCTCGCTGCCTGTTTCTTTTTCCGTATCCGCGTTTGTCGCACCGGCTGGTGCCACGGGTTTGGATGGAGATGGAGATGTAGAAGGGGCTTTCGCTACCGCGCCTGCACTCGCGACGGCCGGCGCCGCTTTTTTTGCTTCTGGATTGTCGGTGAGTTCGGCGAACCAGGGTGCGCCTGCGTCAATCCATTGTCCGAGGACTAAGCGATCAGGAAGGCTGAGGCGCTTCTCCTTTTTTGGTGGCATGACATCTTCGTCCGAGACCGGAAGATTGATCAGCTCCATGAGGTAGCTTTTGTCCGAGTGGCCGATGACGACGGTGGCCTCGCCAGAGCGTCCTCCTTTTTCGATTCCTGCTTGGGTGTCGAGGCGAAGTTTGCCCTTTTTCTTTTCTGGGCCGTGGCAGTTGAAGCAGTTTGATTTCAGGACATCGTAGGCTTTGCCGAAAAGTTCTTTTTGCTCGGGGTTTGCGAGGCTGAAGAGAGGGAGGAGGCAGAGGATGACGAGAAAACGCTTCATGGATGTAGGCAGGCGTAAAGTAAGTTTTTAGAAGGAGTGACGGGTGCAGGCGTTCGTGTGTGCATGCACCCAGATCGAGCGGCTTCGATTCCGTGTGGCGGTTCAGTGCCTCAGCGCATTCGGTGGTAGCGGATGTGGCGCATCGCAGAAAACGGTGCGCCAGAAGGCCGTGTGTCAGCGCGAAGGCGATGCTTAACCAAAGAGAGATATGAGTGGATTTCCGGTGTCGGTGACGGTGAAGGGGCGCTTGCTTGGCGAGTAAACCACCTCGTTGTAGGGGAGGCCTAAGCCGTAAGCAATTGTGGCATTGAGATCGGGTACTTCGACCTTTTTCGCGATGACATTTTTGCCGTCCTCATCCGTCATGCCGTACTTCTGACCGCCAACAATACCGCCACCTGCGAGAAGGCAGGAGAAGGCTTTTGGGTAATGGTCGCGGCCGGCGTTCTGGTTGATATTTGGGGTACGGCCAAATTCGGTTGCGAGGACGACGATGGTTTCGTCTAGAAGGCCACGTTGTTCGAGGTCGTCCAGGAGGGCGGCCATGCCTTGATCGAGTTGGCTGGAATTTTCCGCGAAGTTTTCTTCAATTTGGTTGTGGTGATCCCATCCACCGAGGTTGACTTCGACGAAGCGAACTCCGTTTTCTACTAAGCGGCGTGCGAGGAGGCAACCTTGGCCAAATTTCGATTTCCCGAATTTTTCGTGTGCCGCTTTAGGTTCTTTGGTGACGTCAAAGGCGACGAGGTCTTCGCTCTGCATGAGTTCGACCGCTTTCTCGTACATCGTGTTGTAGGCGCGAACTTGTTTTTGGTCGAACTCGCTGTGGAATTCTAAGTCGAGCTGCTCGGCAAGCACGAGGCGTTTGCTGAGTTCGGTTTCCGTCACGCCATTGCGGCGAGTGGTGTTTTTCAGTCCGTGGGTAGGATCGCCGATGGCGACGGGACCGTGAAGGCTTTCGAAGAAGCCGACCCCGCCGGTGCCGCGTTCGCCGCCGATGAAGACATTGTTCGGAATTTCAGGGTTGCCCGGACCGGAGAGGCGAGAGATCCATGACCCCAAGCCGGGGTGGGTGATCGATGCCCGCTTGGTGTAGCTGGTGTGCATGAAGTAGTTGCCCTGCGCGTGGGCGCCTTGGGTGGTATGCATGGAGTTGATGACCGCGACCTTGTCCATGTGTTTGGCCATGCGGGAGAAGTTATTTCCAACTTGGATGCCGTCAGCGTTGGTGGAAATCGCCGAGCTTGGGCCCATGACATCGCGGCCCGGTTTGGGATCCCAGCTGTCGAGATGGCTCATGCCGCCGGACATATACAGGTAGATAACCGCCTTTGCGGTGGGGGCTCTGCGAGGTGTGGTGTCGCCGTCGGCGGAGATCACTACCTCGTCCTGCTCGCCTTGAGTCAGGGGGGGGGTGCCGGCTTGTTCGGTGTTGCCGCAGCCTGCGACGTTGACGAGGCCAACTCCGAGAAAGGATTTAGCTAGGTAAGAGACAAATTCGCGCCGGGTATCTTCATCGGCTTTTAAAAGGAGGTGTTTCATATCGCGGTTCCTTGATGGGTGCTGCCTGAGGATGTGAGTGCTGCCTGAGGATGTGAGTGCTGCCTGAGGATGTGAGTGCTGCCTGAGGATGTGAGTGCTGCCTGAGGATGTGAGTGCTACTGGATGAAAATAAATTTACGGCTGTTGAGGATGGCCCAAGTAAGGCGCTCGATGCCGCGATCTGCGTCGTAAGCAATTTGTTCTTCCGAGATGCGGGCTTCTTCCGGAGACGGCTCGCGACCGTAGGTTGAGATGTAGAGCGCGTTCAAAATGTTGGCCGGTTTGCCGTAGCCATCGAGGGTTCGGCGGAGCTGGCTACTTGGATTTTTAATGATGCTATCGATCAAGTTTCCGTTCATCAAGGTGAGCACTTGCGGCACGGTGGCATCGTCCATTTCATTCTCTGGGATCAAGCGGTCGCTTTGACCAAATTGATTCAGGAAGTGACCGGCAGGGGCAGGGGAGGCGAGTTCTGCGGCTCGAAAGTACTGGGTATTATAAAGTTTATCCAATGGGTTTCTGCGAGAGCCCGGAGTCATTTCCATCGCGGGGCGAGCCATCATCGACATCATGCCTCCGCCGCTTGCCAATTCTTTACGATAGGCTTTTTCTTCAACCGGATCGCTGAGGCGTTTGACCTTTTCTGCGATTTCTTGTGGCTCCGCGTCGAGGGTCCAGCGACCTTCGCGTTCGATTGCTGCATCGGTGCGAAGCATGGTTGGGTTCAAGCGGCCGTCGATTTCTGGCACCGCGAGGGTCATGAGCGAATCCCACATTTGCTCGGCTGACATGCGACGAAGTTGTGGTCCGGCAAAGTCATAGCTGCCTGATGGGTCGAACTCTTTGGTGATGCATTCGCGTTGGAAGAGTTGGGTTTTGAACAACACTTTTTGGAAGCGTTTGAGATCGAAGTTCATCTCTTTAAAGAGCTCGTTCGCAAACTCGAATACTTCTGGTTGGAAGGCTTCGCTGTCGAATTTGAGATCGTTGACCGGCTCTACTTGAGCCACGCCGAAAACTTCTTTCCACATGCGGTTGACCATGTTGGCCCCGAAGCGTGGATTATCTTTGGAGGTAAACCAGTTGGCGTACTTTTGAATCGGCGAATCGCCTTTTTGCAGCTCAACTTCACGCCCAAATGGGGTGCTGGCCGCGACCGGTTGGTTTGGCTTTGCGTTACTGTATTGATAGTCGGCTGGGTATTTTAAGCGGCGGTTTTCGCTCTCATTGTTGCCACTGTTAAGAGGATAGGAGATGGTGTATTGAATTCCCTTTCTGTACTGGGCCATGGTTTCACGGGCTTGCTTTTGAATCTCTGCGCGCTTTTCTTTGGATAACTTTTTGCCTCGATCCATTTTCTTCATGTGAGCTGCCATGGGGCTCAGTTCTTGGTGCGCCATCTTCACATTATCGATCTCGCGGTATTGCATCTGAGTTCGCATTGGAAAGGTGTAGGCGGCCATTTCATAGTATTCTTTTTGGGTCCAGGTATCGAATGGGTGGTCATGGCATTGGGCGCAGACCATCGAAGTACCGAGAAAAATTTCTGCGGTGGTGGCCATGTTGTCGAGGGGCATGCCTTTGTCGCGGCGATGATACCCGACAGCTGGATTCTCCCAGTAATACCCTTCAGCTGTGAGCATCTCTTTTACGAAGCGGTCGTAGGGCATGTTCGTTGCCAGAGCTTCTTTCACCCAGTTTGCGTAATACGCCCCGCCGTAGTTGCGACCTTGCAGACGGGTTTTAACCCGCAGGAGATCGGCCCAGTAATTGAAGCGGTGATGCACGTAGCCGGGCTGATCCATGAGGTGGTCAATCAGTTCATGGCGCTTGTCGCTTGATTGGTCTTCAAAGAAGGTGGTGGCTTCTTCGTGGGTTGGAATCCGTCCGATGATATTGAGGTAGGCGCGGCGCATGAAGGTTGCGTCGTCTGCGATCGGCTGTGGTTTGATTCCTTTGGCCTGAAGGGAATCCGCGATAAGTTGGTCGATCTTTTTTACGGCCGCCAAGACGCCATCGTTACTCGTCGCTTTGATTTTATACGCGGGTGGCCCTTTCTTTACTGGGGCGGGAATTTGCGGCTCGGGCGCTTTCTTCGCCATGCGTTTAGGGGATTTTGTTTTGGCGTTGGAGCGTGCTTCCGGCTTTTTCGCGGCCATCTCTGCCGCATTTTTTAGCTTTGATTTTTTCGGAGCAAGCTCAGCCCGAATCGCTTTTTGATCTGCTTGGCTGAGGCGAGCTAATGGAACTGACATTTCCTCTCCGTTTTTGAGGCGGACACGGACGTTATCGTTACCTTCCAATTTAAGGAGTTTTACCTCAATTTTCTGGCCGTTCGGCGTGGTTATGGTTCGCGCCGATGCGACAGAAAGCATTGAAAGGCTGAAAAGAAGCGTAAAAAATATGGCAATTGTTTTCATAGGTTCATCTCTACATACGTGAGAGAAGCTCGATTATTTCCGGAAACATCGTTTTACTGCTAAAAAAAGCCCCTCACACTACATTCATATGACGAGTCAAATTTCCTCCATACATCAGCCGATTGCGCTGATTCAGTTGAAAGGGTCGGAGGATTATCTCGGCTGTACGCAACCATTCAAATCGAATCAGCCCCGAACTCAGCTCCTCGACAGCGCGGTGATTCGGCTGGTTAGTGCGGTGTATGCGGCGCATGTTGGGCAGGCGCATCACCTGCTTCGGGGACGGATTCTTAGTTCGGTTGAGGCGAATGAAGTCGACCGTTTGGTGGTGCAGCTCTGTGCTGGGAAGCTGAGTTTTGACGCGGTCATCGATGACGACATGCTGACTCGAACCACCTGGTTGGATGCTGTAGCCGATGACCTTGCTTTGGCACATCGTGTTCGAGCCGAGATCACTCTGCTTGAGCTTGAAGCGGATTCTGGTTCGCCACGGGAGTTCGCGTTACAGCTGAAGCAACGTCTTGAGCTCGATGTACGAGACCCAAGCGAAAAGCTTCCGGTGCAGAATCGTTTGATCGCGGCTGGCTTACTGGATCCAGATGGGAATTTGCGTGTGGCCGCACGGAACACGGCCGGATTGAACCGAGTGCGTCATGCGGAAGTGAATCTCATTGATCTCGCGGAGCAGGCTGGGCTTCTGCCGCTACAGGAGGGCTGGGAAATAATCACCACCTTGTCGCCCTGTCGGATGTGCGCCGTCCTTGTCGCGGCCGCCTATGCCGATGAGACCAGGGCTCGGCTTCGATATCTAGAGGAGGATCAAGGGCGTTACGCGCAGCATACCGCGCTGCATCGCCTTGATGCGATGACGTCTCTTTAGCCTCCCCAAGGTAGGTTGTCAGCTCGACTTCCAACGCCGAGCTCCAACCTCGAAGAGGTTGCGGAACCCTTTCAGGGTTCTGGTCGTTTGTCGGTTTCTAACCCGGGGTAGCTTCGCAACCCCAAGCTGGGATACGGAATTCCTTCGGGATTCGAACTCGGCGTTCCCAGGCTGGGATACGGCGCAGGTACTAGCCCCTGGCGTAATCCCGTTTGATTTACGTGCAAACTCCAAACCCGAGCGGGCATTTATCCTTCTGCCTTCCTAAAAAGAGAGCGCGTCATGTTAGGTTGTTCTCCGATCGCGCTTCCAGCGCTCGAGAGTTATTTCCCGATTGTTCCGGTGGTTCCCTTCGGTCACCGACCGGCTAATTGCCTTCAAGCCTCCGGCTTTCTTTTCAGGGCAGACCGAACTCCTTTTTCATGTAAATCGGCTTAACTAAGTGCCATCGCAGCCGCCTCGTTAGAGGCGGGCTTGCCAGCGCTCTTGCGAAATCATCCCTGCCCGCAGCTCAACCACCTTGTCGCCATCAATCAACAGCACGGTGCTCGATTGCATGCCACCGCTTGGCCCTGCATCAAGAAGGAGGTCTAGCGATGCACCGATTGATTCCTGAACCGCGGTCCCGCTCAGACTGTCGGGCTCGCCGCTCAGGTTCGCACTCGAAACGGGAAGGGGCCGACCAAAGCCACGCAAAATGGCTTGCGCCACATTATCGTCGGGAACGCGATAGCCAACCGTCGCGCCTTGTTTTGCATTGGTAAGGACCAGCGTCATTCCCCCTGGCCAAAACGTTTCTGCCAGTCGTCGCGCGGTCGATGAGAATTCTCCACCGTCGGTTTCGACCTGTGCGATATCGCAGGCTAGACGAGCAATCGGCTTTCCTTCCGGCCGTCCTTTGATGCGATACAGCTTTTCCAGCCCGTCCGGATGTTGGTCATCGCAGGCGAGGCCATAGACGGTATCGGTTGGAAAGCTGATAAGCCCACCTTCTTTGAGGTTGGTTATCGCCAGTTCAATGAGGGCAGGATCGGGATGCTGCGGATCAATGGAGTGGTAGCCAGACATGCGCGGAGCTTCTAATCGTGTTGGCACCCCTTAGGCGGGAGGATTCGGAGGAGGCGTTTGAGGAGGCTGGCCGAATCCCGGTTGCCCCGGTTGTCCTTGCTGGCCCGGTTGAGGTTTGACCTCGTTGACCCGAAGCGGATAGCGCAATTTTAGCGTATTATCGATGCTGACTTCTACCCAGTAGGTGCCTGGTTTGTCGAATTCCACGTTCATGAGTAACTCGACATTGGTCGCGGTGCGCTCAGAATTTGGCAGTTTTACTGGGATCTCGCGTCCTTTAACGAGGATGGTGGTCTGATCGGGCTTCAAAATCACCGATTTTTGGGTGAATTCCCCTTCGCCAGTACACCAACGGGTCACGAGGAAAAGTCTGGGGTATTTTAGAGGGAATGTGGCTGCGCCAATCGCGTCAAACAGGCCGATAAGTATAAATTTACCGTTCCGTTCTTGGCGAACATCGTCACAAAGTAGGCAGGATTGAATATCCGGAATCATAGACAAAACCTGCGTTAGGAAGCGATAAATTGCAAATGGAAAGCGTTTAGCATCCTTTCTTCGGAAATCATTGAAATAACCACAACAACACGTATCTTAAACCATGATGTATCGCTATACCCCCTGTCTTTCGCGCGCGTTCACCTGCTTTTTCGCGCTTGGTTTAGCCATTGGCCCTTCGGTCGGTCCCTTCTCAGGGATGAGTTCGTTATGGGCGGATGACACCGCAGACGAGATCACGGATGCCCAAGATTCGGCTGAGCATCCCTCGGAAGCCGACATCGAGTCGTGGGTTAAGAAGACACCTCGATCCACCGCTGATCTTAAAAAAATCCAAGATCACTTTCTTAAGATCTTACCGGAAGCGCGGCAATTTAGCGTGGCGTTAAAAACCGGTGCTGGCTCTGGCAGCGGGGTGATCATTTCTCCGGATGGTTTGGTTCTTACTGCCGGTCACGTGAGCACCGTGCCCAACAAAAAAATTACCATTATCATGGAAGACGGAACCGAGCTTCCTGGGCTCACGCTTGGACGTTCTGATTTTGCCGATGCAGGTATGGTGAAAATTACCAAAGAAGGTGACTACCCCTTTGCGCTTCCGGCTGAGACTTCTGAAATCGGTGAGTGGTGTTTTGTTGTCGCGCATCCAGGTGGCTGGGATGCTTCACGCGGATCTGTGGTGCGTCTCGGGCGGGTTCTCTCCAAGCGGACCAACACGATGCAAAGTGATTGCAAACTTCTCGGTGGTGATTCAGGTGGCCCCCTGTTTAATATGCATGGCGAAGTGATCGGAATTAACAGCCGGATCAGCGGTAGTCTTGAAGGCAATTTTCATGCCCCCATCGAATCTTTTGTCCTCCATTGGGAACGTATGGTTGAAGGTGAAATTATTAAACTTAAAGGCGGCTATTTTGGTACCGCCGTGGGTGAACATGCCGAAGGGCTTGAGATCCTCTTGGTTGTCGAAGGTTCTTCGGCCGAAAAGCTTGGTATTGAAGAAGGCGACATCCTCACCCACATCAATGAAGAGCGCTTGATCGACAAGCCGCACTACAAGCAGATTTTTGGTATGCAGGGGGTTGGGGCCGAAGTCGCAGTCCGTTGGGTTCGTGATGGCAAGCCGATGGACGGCAAGGTCAAGCTAACTGAAAAACCCTGGTAGAGCCATCTCATCTTCTCTTTTAGCCTCAGAGGCGCGTGCATCGCGTAAGCTCCATCCCACCTTCTTATTTCCCCTTTTCCTCTAGGATTTGTATGACCTTATTTTCTCGTTTCTTTTTTCTCTGCGCCTTGCTCTTGAGTAGCGCTTCTTTCGCGGCCGAAGAGCTCGATCCCTTGATGCCAGATGAGCGCCTCAATGGCTCGACGACCATCGAAGCGTTTGAAAAACAGATCAAAATTGCTAAGCGCTCGATGCTCAAAGTCGAAACCGGCGAAGGCAAGCTCCTTGCCTATGCCACCTGCATCGGCACCAACTTGGTCGCCACCAAATATTCTGAGCTCCCCAAAGAGTACCGAGTTCGCAACAGCAAGGGCGATACGCTCGACATTTTGCATAAATTTCTCGTGAAGGAGCATGATTTGATGCTGCTTCATCTCGCAACAACCAAGGGCGTGAAGCCGGTTGTTTTCAAGCCTTCCGAATCTCTAGTGCAAGGCCAGTGGCTCTGCGTCGGGGGTGGCAAAGAAAGTGTTCTGGTTGGTGTGATGTCCGCGAATCGCCGCAGTATCGAACAGCAAGGTGGCGTGATCGGGGTGACCCTCGGCGAGGGCTCGGACAAAGGGGTGAAGATCGTTAAGGTGTTCCCCAAAAGCCCAGGTGCCGCGGCAAAACTAAGGGTGGGAGACATCATCAATAAGATTGGTGAAGCAGCCGTGAAGGACCGTCCTTCTGTGATTGACGAAATTAGCGGTAACGAGCCTGGAACCAAAGTGACCATGACGATCCTTCGTGGCGAAGAGAGCCTCGAGATCGTCGTAACGCTTGGGCATCGCCAATCTGTGTTTAGTGAAATGAATCGCAATCTCAAAATGAGCGGGGTGACGTCGAAGCGCAAAACGGGATACACTGACATCATTCAGCACGACATCCCCATGCCAGCCAACATGATGGGTGGTCCGCTCATGGACGTTTCTGGTAACGTTCTCGGAATCAATATTTCACGCATCAATCGCTCGGAAAACTTTGCGCTTCCCTCAGAAATTCTCCTCCCTATTATTAAAGATATTGAAGGTAGAATCGCTGAGGGTGATTTCGAGGGAGCTGAGTTCGCGGGAACCAAAGGTAGCAAAGAGAAGAAAGATGATACCGCACAGAAAGACGATGCGGATAAAAAGGCGGACATGGCCAAGAAGGATGACTCCAAGAAGGACGGGGCCAAAAAGGACGGGGCAAAAAAGGACTTAGCCAAAGAGTCTGGCAAGGATAAGAAATCTAAGAAATTCGCGGGCATGAGCAAGGAAGAGCGCAAAGCGGCTCGGAAGGCGAAAAGGAAAGCGGCAGCGAAAAAGAAAGCGGAAGCGAAAAAGAAAGCGGACGGCGGCAAGATCAAAAAGCCTGAGGCTAAGAAGCCCGAGCCTAAGAAACCTGAGGCTAAGAAGCCCGAGCCTAAGAAGCCTGAGCCTAAAAAAGAATCTAAACCGGAGCCCAAGAAGTCGGAGCCGAAGAAAGACATCAAGCCCCAGCCGAAAAAGCCCGAGCCCAAAAAGGAATCTAAACCAGAGCCCAAAAAGTCAGAGCCCAAAACCGAACCCACGCCCAAACCTGAAAAGAAACCTGCTCCAGCCGAAAAGGGCGGGCCTGAAAAACCCATGCCCAAAAAAGACAGCCCAAAGCGCGCTGAACTGTTTAGCAAGGCCGATGATAGCAAGGCCGACGATAGCAAGGCCGACGATAGCAAGGCCGACGATAGCAAAACCGATGACGGCAAGGTGCCGGAGGTTGTCGCAGCGGCAATTAAAGGCAAAGTTGATACAAAAGCAGATGCAAAAGTCGATTTGAAGGTGGTGGCAGTTGACAAAGCTTTTCCTGCTGGTGAACCAATCGCTGAAAAGATCGCCGAACCGGAAGAACCAAAGAAGACCGTGACGGATCCTTCTCCCACCGGCGAGAAATAAACCTGGAAGCCCACATGTCCGAAACCGCTTTAGAACCCATCAAAATTCGTGGGAGTTTTACCCCTGACCCCAACGTCTGTTTGTTCGAAATTAATCGCCCCATTTTACCCGACTACTCGGTTGTCTTTTCTACCGTAGAAGAGGGCCTTGGTTCCCCGCTCATCGATGCGGTTTTTTCCGTCGATTGCGTCACCAAAGTTAAGATCCACAGCTCGACGTTGACTGTTTCCAAAGAAGGGGATGAAGCCTGGCCCAAGGTCGCGCAAGTCCTCATTCCTAAGCTCAAGGAAGCTTTTAATCAAGAGACCCCCGCGATCTCGATGGGCGTCATGCAGGCACTTAAAGACATGCCAGTTGGCGGCGGCATGGAAGAGACCATCACGGGGCTGTTAGACGAATACATTAATCCCTCCCTCGCCTCACATGGCGGTTGGGTGAAGTTGGTCAAAATCGAAGACCGCGATGTTTACCTCGAAATGGGTGGCGGCTGCCAAGGCTGTGCTTCCTCACGCGCTACCATGAAAAATGGGGTCGAAGGCATGATCCGAAATGCGCTTCCCAATGTCCGGGAAATCATCGACATCACGGACCATGATGCCGGTGAAAACCCATATTATACCAGCTAGGCCCTGCCCTGGAATCGGTTGCCTTGGATGTTGAGCACCAACGGTGCGGATTCAAGGTAGCTCAGGGCAGCGCCCTGGGTTCTGGTCTCCACCGAACCGTAGAGTATTGAACGTGCGGGTTTAATTGATAGTCCAGGTTAAATCGCGCTTTCAGCGCTACGATCTTTTCGCATCTCAAACCCAGGGCGTTGCCCTGGGCTATATTGACTGAGCCTTTCAGGCTCAATGTGTCGTCCGCAAATATCCCAACAGGATTTAAGAACAGACTCAAGCTAGTCTCTAGCGAATCAGGTGCATATAGGGCCCTGCTTCGACTAAGTTTTCCCGAATAATCGCGGGCTCCGGCACGTTGATTTCCATGATGGTGGTCCAGCCATTTTTGCTCGCCACCGTCTTGGCAATTTCCTCCAAGGCCCGAATCCGCCAGACGTGAAAGTCGCGCTCGAGCTTTAGGCTATTCACCCAATTTGGATCGGTGAATTTGGCTAAGGTCTTCGGGTGCACGAGGAACAAGCGAACCTTACGATCCACTTCATCCGGAACATTTTCGCAGGTGATAAAGACGTAATAGTTGTCTTTTTTACCCACGGGAAACTGATTCGCCCCCGCGACCTTGCCGACGATACTGGCGCGAGCAGAGCGACCGTTTCGTCCACCTAGTTTCACCAAGGGATTGGGCCATTGCACCTTGTAGGCGCTCCGCATCACCCAACGAGCCAGGGTTTTGTTAGACAGAATGCCTTGGATCGCCCCGTAGCCCGGAACCGCGATGCTTCGGATCAGTAGCACGGGGCGACCGTCCTCGGGATCATCCAACAACAGGTTGAATTGCGCGTGCAATTCCTCGGTGTAAATCCCTCGCGCCATGCGCCAGCGCCGCCACAAAAAGCCGGCTCCTAAAATGAGGAGCGGGCCAAGAATGGCAAAAAAGTTGGTTCCTTTGATGAGGTGTAGAATCTGTTCAGTTGTCATGGCATCCCTTTGGGTGATTAGTTAGTGTTATTATGACACTAATATGCCGGTTGTCTAGTCCACATGCGATTACAATTCGTTGGTACGTTTATAGTCGGCTTTGCCATTGAGTGGCAGAGCCTGAAAAAAAATCTGCCATTCACTGGCAACACTCCTTTTGCAAAAAGGATGTTCTTTGAGGGCGAAACCGGAGAATTCGGGTGAGGGCTTGAGTGGCTAAAATTAGAGTGGCTGAGGCGTCTCGCCTCAGGATGTAATGGCAATGCCGAATCGGGCCTGGAATAGACATGTAGCAATCGTACCATGCCCTTCCAGGGGCGTGTTTGTGCCATCGCCTTCCAAGGCGGTGCTGGAAGAATCGAGCCAATCGGAGAGGGAGTACCTCCTATTTGGTTATTTTAGCTCCTTAAAATTGAAATTCTTTAGGTTGTCTATTCTGGACTCAATGTCTATTGTAAGAGAATGGAACCTACTAAAAATATCGGTATTAGCGGGATCATCTTCGAAGATTTTGTCCCCTTCAAAGATCAGCATGTTGTTTTTGAAACCGTAAATACCCCCGGCTTGGCAGACCTGCATGTCTTAACTGGGGGAAACGGAGCAGGTAAAACTAGATTGTTAAGTTTGCTTGCCGCCTCATTGGGTGGCTACAAATCGCTAGGTAGGAGGCGTTCAGCGAATGAAGCATCTTCGACAAAAGTTATTTCGGGTTTAGATCTTTGGGGCGAAAATAACCCATCTAATCGGTTCAGATACAAAAGCGTGTCAATAAACAAGGAAGGGATGTTCGTTTTAAGCCAGCCTGGTATTCTCAAAGGTGGAAGCTTGTCTAAATCACAAAAGGGTTCCCCCAGCCTAAGCGCCCATCTTGCCTTAGCCTTTCGCGGAAACGCTTCGATCCGTAACACTGAAATTTCGGCGATGGCAGGGGTTGACCTTGGCACGCATGTTGAGCGGCTTGATTTTGACCGAGACCCATCCAATGAAAATGCCATGTTGAATCAGGCGATTGCAAATATTACTATAAGCTCAGCTATGGAGACTTCCGATATCGGAGGAAAGCCTGGGCGATACAGCAAGATTAAAACGGCTTTAGAAAATACGATTTCCGAAATCACGGGACGTCAATTCCGTCTCTACATCCAGCAAAGTCCTGAGCCTCAAAATAAAATTAAATGGGGTGATGACATTCTCCTATTTGACTCGGCTCCTGATGGGCTGCGGTCGATTCTTGGTTGGTTGGCTAGTTGTGTCACCAAGTTAGTTATTGCAATGGAAGATTCCAAAGCTCCCTTAGAAGAGCCGTTTTTTCTTCTTCTGGATGAGCCTGAGTTACACCTCCATCCAGAGTGGCAATGGGCCATCATTCCGGCCGCACAACGCTTGTTCCCAAATGCTCAAATTTTTGTAGCAACCCATTCGCCATTTGTTGTCGCTTCCGTGAATGACGGGTGGATCTACAAGCTAAACCGTGGTGCCGATGACCAAGTCGTGATCGAAAAGGAACGCGCTAAAGCGGGTGACACATTTGTTGATGCGGCCGAAGATGTCTTGGGGGTTACTTCCTGGTTTGATCCTGAAAACCGCAAGCTGATGCAGGAGTTTAAAAAGCGAATGTCGGCGGTGATTACGTCGGGAAAAGGCCTCGAAAAGTTAGAGAAGGATGCTTTGGGCTTAGCTAAAAGAGGGGACTCTGTCCGACATTGGGTCGAAAGCGAAATGGCACAGTTCCGCCGCCAAATGCCGGAGAAAAATGCGAAGGCTTGAACGCTCAAAGGCACCCGATCTTTGGTTGGAGAACGAAGCAAGATGGCAGGAGCAGTGGAATTCCCTGCGCCAAACGAATCCGAGTGCAACGTTCAGCTGGTATCGCGTCGGCGGTGTCGCAGCGAATCACATCGCACTTCCGGTTCTGTTACAAATGAGCGCACATCATTGTTCCTTCTGTGAATCATTTCCCGTAGAAGTGACTTCTCCTGAAACAATAGAACATTTTCGACCTAAGTCTGGGTTTCCTGAATTGGCATATTCATGGGGGAATTTATTCATGGCATGCACGGCCTGCCAAGGCACAAAAGGGGATGAGTGGTCAGACCTTCTCCTCAAGCCGGATGAAGTAAGTTATCGGTTTGACGTATTTTTCACTTATGATTTCGAGTCAGGCGAAATGATGCCGAATCAATTCCTCGACGTCGCTTTACAAGCTCGCGCGCAGGAAACGATTAAAATGTACGGTTTGAATGAATGTGGCCGTCCGCGACATCGGGTCAAAATCTTAAGGGACTGGAAGCGAGCTCAAAAAGATCTTAGTGAAATTGATGACGAACCTTACAGGAGTTATATCGAGGCATCGCTTGGTTGCCGTTGAGTGGCTAGAAACGCTTGCTTGACTAGCCCTTAGCATCTGCACAGAGGCGGGACGCCTCTGCCACTTTAGCTCTGCCACTTTAATCGTGACGCTTAGACTTTTTCCATGACGACGCATGCGTTGGTGCCGCCGAAGCCGAAGCTATTGGTCATCACGCTGTTTAGTTCGGCTTCACGGGTTTCTGCCACGATGTCGAAGCCTTCGATGCCTGGATCTGGGTCGGTGAGATTGATGGTTGGTGAGATGAAGCCGCCTTGCATCATGAGCAGGCAGTAAATTGATTCGTGGACTCCGGTGGCGCCCAAGCTGTGGCCGGTTTGGCTTTTGGTGCTGCTTATGGGTGGGACATCCGAGCCGAAGACGCTTCGGATGGCTTCGAGTTCGCGGATGTCGCCAACCGGGGTGCTGGTGCCGTGGGCGTTAATGTAGTCGATCGGACGACTGAGTCCTTGGCGAACCGCGGTCATACAGCGGGCCGCGCCTTCACCGCTGGGGGCAACCATGTCGTAGCCGTCGGAGTTCGCGACATAGCCCGTGAGTTCGGCGTAGATTTTCGCGCCACGCGCTTTGGCGTGCTCGTATTCTTCGAGCACGAGCATGCCGCCGCCGCTTGAGATGACAAAGCCGTCGCGGGTTGCGTTGTAGGGGCGGGAGGCGGTTTCTGGGCTGTCGTTGTATTGGGTGCTGAGGGCGCCCATGGCATCGAACATCGATGCAAAGCTCCAGTGAAGTTCTTCGCCGCCGCCGGCAAAAATGATGTCCTGTTTGCCCCATTGAATTTGTTCCATGGCTGCTCCGATGCAGTGCACGCTGGTGGCGCAGGCGGAGGTGATGGAGTAATTGATGCCGCGAATCTTGAAGGTGTTAGCGAGGCAGGCGGAAACCGTGCTGCCCATGGTTTGAGGGATCGCGTAGGGCCCGATGCGTTTGACCCCGCGTTCGCGTGCTACGTCTGCGCCGCGTACCGTGTTTTCTGGTGAGCCGGTTCCGGAGCCTGCGATGACGCCGGTGCGATCGTGGGAGATCAGGTTTTCCTCAAGGCCAGCGTCGGCGATGGCTTGCTGCATGGCGACAGTGGCGTAACCGGCAGCATCGCCCATGAAGCGTTTGGCTTTGCGGTCGATGTGTTCCGACAAGTCGATCTCGCACATACCGCCAATTTGGCTGCGCATACCGACATCGGCGAAGCTTTGATTAAATCGAATGCCGGATGTTCCGGCTTGTAGCGCTGCGCTGACTTCTTGCTGGTTGTTGCCGATGCAAGAGACGACACCTAATCCTGTAATGACCACTCGTTTCATGGCCAAGGGCCTTAGGAACCCGGAAGGGAAATGTCACGCGTGTTTGTTTGCGTGTTTGTTTCGGAATTACAGGCCTGCGTTTTCGTTGGGTCACTCGTCGCTGCTGCCTTGGGTAGCAGGTGTCTTGTCGCTTGTGTAGGCCGCTTGGGTCCAAATGTTTTCAACTTTGGCTGCTTTGGCCGCAATCAGTCCTTGTTCCTTGCCGAGAACACTGAGAGCCGAGGCCCATCCATCGGCGAGGGTTCCGTTGCTTGCGATGACCGTGACCTGCCAGCCGTGGGTGACGCCGAGGCCGGTGCGGGGATCGAGAATGTGGGAGTAGCGAAGGCCATTGGCTTCAACGAAACGTTGGGATGCTCCCGAGCTTGCTACCCCGCAGTGAGAAAAGCGTCGGGTTGAAATAGCCGCGTCCTCGATGCCGACGCGCCATCCGGTTTCTCCCGGAGGAGGGGCTGCCATGGCAAGGTCGCCGCCTGCATCGATCAGGGCGGATGTGATTCCGTGCTGGGCCAAGATGCGAAGTCCCTCGTCGGCTGCGGCTCCTTTTGCGATCCCGCCGAGGTCGAGGCGCATGCGTTTGAGGGGGAGGGTGACGGTTTGTTTAGCGAGATCGAATTTAAGTCGTTGCATGCCGACCACGGAGAGGCGGGATTCAATTTGTTCTGGGCTTGGGAGTGCTTTGGCCCATTGCGCTTGGCGCCAGAGTACGGATAGCGGACCGAGAGTTGGGTCGAAGGCACCTTGGCTTTGTTCATGAAGCACGCTGCAGGTTTGAAGTAATTGGATGAGCTCGGGCGAAATAGCGATTGGGCCTGCTCCCGCTTGCTTGGAGAGTTTGAAGAGCTCTGCGTCATCGTCATAGTCACTGAAGATTGCGTTGATAGCCTGTATGCGTTGGATAGCTGCTTTGGCCGCTTGGTCTGCGGTTTCGGGTTTGGCGGCGTAGAGGATGAGCTTGAAATCGGTCGCCATGATGCGTTCGGAATATGTGAAGCGGCTCAGGCCAATGCTGCTGGCTGAGTCGACAGCTTGGATGGATGCAGCGATTTGTTGCGGCGGGGTTGCTGTGTAGGTATTGGGTGCTGATTCGGTTGGAATCGGGGGGGTGTCAACGGCTGACAGGGAAGGATTCAAGGGCTGTTTGTCGCTACAGCCTGTTCCGAGGCTGATGAGACTGGCGATGATAAAACAGAACCTACACCGCCAGAGCCCGCGTTTGGATGAGATATGCCTCGCGAGAAGAACAGGGTAGAGGTAGAGACAGCGAAGTGGCGGCATAAAAGATTTTAGCAGATCTCATGCCGTTTCCCTATCCTTTTGATCGCGATCAGAGAATTCGGACCTGTCCCCATTTTTCGGCGGGTAAATTCGGCAGATCTTGGGAGGTTGAGGAATTCTTCCCTAGCAAGTAACCTGTCCCGATTGGCACTTAGTTAAGCCGATTTGTATAAAAAAGGAGATCGCTCTGCCCTGAAAAGAAAGCCGGAGGCTTGAAGGCAATTAGCCGGTGGTGACCGAAGGGAACCACCGGAAGCCATCGAAAATAACCATCGAAAAATAACTATCAAGCGCTGGAAGCGCGATCGGAATACAACCTACATGATGCGCTCTCTTTCAAGGAAGGCAGAAGGATGATTGCCCGCCTGGGTTTGCAGTTTAGACCGCAATTTAAACGGGATTAAGCCAGGGTGATAGGATCTGCGCCGGGTTGATAGAGCGGCGAGCGGCTGTGCTAAACCGGGTGTATGGCTCGTTGCTAGGTTTCATCTCACAGGTCCCCCGGGGCTCCGCTACGGTACATCCCGCGCTACTTTCTGCCGTCCCTGCCGGGACTCTTTCCACACAATTAGAACTGAGCTGGCTACGAAGACCATGGCTTAACTAAGTGCCAGTGTGACCTGTCCCCATTTTTGAAGATTCTTTTGGTGCTAAAAGTCTCCGGAAATGGGCTATTTTAGAGGGATATGGATGGAAAGAGTCGTTTTTTTGATATTATTTCGAAAAGTTCGAAGAAAGGCCGAAGCAGGCGCGTTGTAAGGGTACAAGACCCATGGGAGGGACCCTTGGGAGAACGAGACCGAACAAACTCTTGGCGCTCTTTAAAAAAGAGCGCAAAAGTAAAAAGTAAAAAGTAAAA
>ENA-ORXR01001798-ORXR01001798.1-marine-metagenome-genome-assembly--contig:-NODE-1798-length-21794-cov-10.134089_pt1 | contig 21794 bp, 24 predicted proteins | sample MGYA00237866_ERZ511479 | MGnify/ENA metagenome assembly ERZ511479 | reverse complement strand
CCTCACCATTCGTACTGCTGCAAGTGGTTCTCACCCCACTGCCTCCCGCACCTCTGACCTGCCGCACCTCCCCAACCACTTGCGCACCGACCTTGCCCCCCCCATCTCTTTTGTCGTGACCGACGTGGTTGTGTTCGATGCCGGTCACGACCGTTGAGTTACAGGCATTGACGTGGGGAGGAGCAGGAGGGATTTGGGGGAGAGTGTGTGCGTTTGGCCCGTGAGGTTGGGGGTGGGGCGCAGTGCCATGTTGACCCGGCTTGGCACGGGAGCAGATACGTGGGGGACGAGGTGGCGGGGCTTTGTCGCCCGTTCCCTGTGAGGGTGGGCACTGTAGGTATGGAGAGGGTAGGAGGCAGGTGGCGTCATGTGGGTGTGTGGGGGAAAGCGACGGCGAACAGGGGCAGGCTGGTCCCATTAAGCTTAGTACAGCTCACTAGTAGCTTTTGACCGTTAGTGGGAACGTACTGGGCAATCAAAAAAATTCTTACTTCCGATGTTCGAAGTACGCCCCTCACTGCCAGCATCTTGTTCAGAAGGCTTTGTCAGTGGGGTCACCGAGCACAAACGTTTCCCTTACGAATGACAGACGAGGCACAAACGAAAATGCACCCTTACGAACGGGCAGACGAATGGGTATTCGTCTGACCATCGTTTGACAGACGAAGACCTTACGAATCCGGCATTCGTCTGAGGGGTACCATGTACAGACGATCTCCCCGCGCAGGCCAGCACCGAGACCCGGAGCCCCGTTGAGCGCGGCCTCCTCGAGAACAGCGGCTCGGGCCTCGTGCTGAATCGGCTCGGGTAGAGTCGCGGATCCCACGTGGCCTCCTGCGGAGCTATTGCCGTATGGCTGGCCAGCCGCAACCTACCCGCTCCCTGGCTTGCTGTTGTCCTCGTTGTGCGCGTTGAGTCGGGCTCTCCTCGCCCCTCGCGCAGCCCCGTCATACGAATCGAATCAGGGAGAGGCCAGAGTGTTGGGGTGTAGCTGGCGGGGGGGGGAGCTTCAAATTTACGCTGGCACCAGCAGCAGCAGTCCCAGCGCCTGCCAGAGGAGGTTTTCCGACAGCGCGGGCCGCCAGACCCCCCCCCTGTCGGCCTGTCAAGAGGGCTCCGCGTCGAGCAGCCCCTCCACGCCCCCACTACGGGACTCTACGGCCACTTCCCGTTGAGCTGGCCTCAGCGTGGCGCGCCCCCCGGGCGCGCGCTGTCACGTTCTGGCGAGGGGGGCGCCCTGCTCTGGTCGCGCGAGGCGTGGCAGGCGAGACACTTTGCCACCCCGTGAGGGGTCCATGAGGAGGGGGCTGCCTTTTGAACTCGACGGCCACGCTGTCCGCGACATACGCCTTCGTGCCCCGGCCAAGCTCTCAGCGGGCAACAGGGGGCGTGCGCTGGAAGCGTGGGCGCCTAATCCCCTCCCCACCCCCACAAAATGGGCTGACTGGGAGGTGCGAGCCAACGCCAACACCACTGCCTGTGCGCTGCCACCCCACACGATGGGAGCCGCATCAGGATGGGTGTCGAAGGCTTGCCATGCTCCCCCCCCCGCCTCCACTGACCTCCACAGAGGCGACCCGCACACGAGGTTGACGCGCCACGGAGGCGGGTAGACCACATCCAATTGTGGTTCTGTTCCCCGGCCTGGCCGTTTCCCAGAGCCGGCGTGGTTCCGCCCCATGGCGGGGTTTGCGCTGGGGCCGGGCGCGAGTGTCGTGTGGGAGGCCTCGACGCACCCACCAGGCGCGCTGCGACATGCGTTTCGCACCCCTGCGCACCGGACGCCCTGGAGGGGGGGGGGACCACCACCACCGCTGCCCCAGTTGCCCGCCCGCCCGCCCCTCCCAGATTGTCGCCACAGCACATAAGCGCAAGGAAGTCCCGGCAGAGCACTGTCACCTGCCATCCCCGTTTCCACGCGCCAGCCGACTGCCCGACTCCGCTTTTTTCCCGAGGTCGCCACCACCACGCGTGGACACCATCGTCTTGCTCCCCGCCTCCACCGCTGCTGCGCCCCGCCTCCCTGGTGAACGCGCCAGCAAGCGCCGCTACGCTCCGCAGGCCTATTGGCGGCCCCCACTACCCGTCGCTGCTCTTCGCCCATGGTCAATACACCCCCTGTGCGAGCAACCGACGTCCGTCCAGCCATGTCGACCCCACCGCTGGCTGCGGACCTGGGCCGCTCTCCCCTCTCTACTTTGTCACCGACATGCCCCGACGCGCATCTGTCGTTGGCATTGACCGAGTCGCTGGCCGCAGGGGTGCCACCCGTGTCGCCTGCCACGCCCCCCTCCACGCTGTCAGCATCGCGGGCCCCTATGGCGGCCAAGCGCCCGCGGCATGGCGCGCCGTCACTTGCCATCCGTCCTCCGCTGGGCGTGGCAACCGGTCGCACCACGACGGGCAAGACGACCCGCCGCCGCCGGCCTGCTGCCAATTTGGGCGGCCGTCCCGGCCGTCTCCCCACCGCGCGGCGGCTGTGGGGGCCTGGCGGAATGGCACCCGACCCGTCCAAGGCGCTTTGCTATTGGGAGGACCCCCCCCTGGGCGTTGGGGCCGGCCCCGCCGACGGCAGTGACGGTCACGGCGGCGTCGGCAGCGGAGCCGGTGAACTGCAAAGCGACAGCGCGGCGGCCGAGGCAATGGACAATGCGACGGCGGCCATGGCGGCTGAGACGTCGGCTGCGTTCAAGGCGCGCTGGGGTTTTGACATTGCCCAAGGACGACCCGTCTCCGACGAGGGAAAGTCGGGCTGGACGTGGAGTATAGTGCAAGCGTGACGCATGGGCTGGGGCATCCGCAGCCGCAGCTGCCAGACGGTCCGAGGTTGGGGACCATCTCCGAGGTCGCCAGTGTGAATCTTGATGGGCGACGATTGACTATTGGTTGTTGGCAGACGATGGCCGCAAGTGTGTACAAAAAAAGCTTTGCTTCTTCAGCTACCACCGTGGCCTTGCACGCGGTGTGCAAAACATCAGTGTGGTTGGCATACGGCATCACCTTGTTTGACTTCGTCGTTTACGACGGTCGGGCTTGCTCGGGACAGCACCGGCCACACCGGTTGGGATACGGCAGTATGATCCCCGCCGACGAAGGTACACGGGGAGGCTCCTGGCTGCCGGTCTCTGTTGGTGCACGTCGTGTGAAGTGTCTTTGGGTGGGTGCAAGCGGGTGCAATCGGAGCTCCTGCATCGCCGAGACACCAAACGACGTCTGGCTGTTGTCTCGTCGCCGGATCCTTGGTCGGGGTCGGGAGCTTTCACCGTGGGCACCTGCCAAGCGCCGCCACGCGAGTGTGGGCGCTCTGTCCCTCTCCGCATAGGCATTCGCACCCGGCCATAGCCACCCGGTCGTCCATGCCACACGCCACGTCCCGGTGCTGCACCAACCAATGCGGGCCGTTGGGGTTCGCTGATGCGCCCCCGCACCCCGTCGGGAAGTGCCGTCACGCCCATAGAGGCGTGCTCGGGAACAAGCGTGCTAGACGCCGTTGAGCCATGGGACTGCGCGGAGAGCAAAAAGACAAAAAGACGTAGTCAGTTGGTGAGGGCCAGATCCGCTTGCTGCCGACGCGGCCGACCCGCACCCGAAGCTGTTGCATGCTGCACAGCACGACTCTCTTTGGACCGACCGACGCGCGGGCGCTGCACGCGGCGCCACCCACGCGCAGCAGACGGGAATGGCAGCGTGCCGACACGGCCCCGAGTGGGGCGCGACCCTATCGACCGGGGCCACTCCCGGCCGCGTCCCCAGTCTGCGTCCCGCCGCAGACGACCACTGGCGGGGGGCCCACCACCGCCCGCCGGCCGGTCAATGGTGCGCCGCCCGCGCGGCGGGCCGCCCCCACGTCCCCGGCGGGCCCACGCGCGACGGTGGCCGGCCGCCCGACGCGGACGCCCCGCGGCAGCGGCGGCGGCGCCGTCGCGCCGGCCACGGCGGCCGCGACCGCCGCCGACGCCATACGGCACCGCGACCGCGGCCGCGCGCGGCGCCGTCGCCGCCGCCCGCCTCTGCCGCCGCCGCCGCGCGGCGCCGCCGCCGCCGCCGCAGCGGCCGCCACCGCCGCGGCGCCGGCCGTGTCGGCGACAACAACCCCCGGCGCCGCAACGGCGGCGGCGCCGGCGGCGCCGGCGGCGCCGGCGGCATCGCCCGCCCGCATACACACACGGTGGCGCCGCCCACCCACGGCGCCCACCGCACCGCACGCCACGCGACGCGGCGGCTGCCGGCCGTCACCCCCACGCCGCGGCGCGGCAGACACGCCGCCGCCCGCCACCCCAGCCGGCCCTGGCGCGGCGCGTCGCGCCCGCCCCCACCCGCGCCGCGTCGCCCGTCGCCGACGCAAGCGGCGGCGGGCGGCGGGCGGCGGGCGACGGCGGCGGCGGCGGCGGCGGCAGCAGTTGATGAAGCGGCGGGCGAGCCGCCACGGGTACCGTCGGATCGTGACTCGTGGCCGCCGCGAGCGGTTGGGCCGGCGGGGGACGATGATGTGGAGCTGGTGGCGGGTGCCGCCGATATCGCGCGGCTGCCGGCGTTTTCGGTTCGGCCACCGCCGCTGATCGTAGAGGTGTAGGTCACAGGATTAGCTGCGTGTGTCTCCGGAGGAGTATAGATCACGCGGATGACGCGATGCATGTAACAGATAAGCGCAAGCACTGCCGATTATGAGCAACAGCTTCCCGTGCCACCGGCCCGTGCGCCTCACCCCGCATGGCACCGCCCCGCACTCGGGCATACGCATACCTGTGCACTCTTGCGATGCCCGCTGTTTCTCTGTTGTTGAACTTCTTTCTCTTATGTTAACCAATTCTTGAGGCACGAGCAGTTTCCATTGATGAAATATATGAAAAAGCATCATTTTTAACTCATTCTTCTTTGGCGAAGATTCTGTGTGTGCGTTGTGGGGGGAGGGGGGGGCTACAAGTTTGTTATTCGACAACTCCTGTCTCAACTAGACAGAATAATTGTTTGCATTGAAGGCCATTGTTCGTGCCGCAGTCCCGTCGAGGAGACTCTGCCTGCCTATGCCGTCGCGGGCCATCCCGTCGAGCCCATCCTTGGGCGCCGTCGGCACTGCGGCTGGTCCACCTCGTCGTGCTCCTCCTCACCCCCCCCGGTTGCTGCGATCGTCGACTACCATGGCGGCCGTTCGGTCTGGATCGGTGCTGTCTGGGCTGCTGCGGCGTGGTGCTCAATCGTCTCAGGTGCGTGCCGCCCGACAGTCGTACCCCCACCAGCGGACTGCGGTTTCTGTTGTACGCCGGCGTGTGTCCCGCACCGCGGGTGTGGCCCGCGCGAACCTTTTCGGTTCCTGTCTGGATCTTGGCTTCTGGGACAAAGCGGTTGAAGCTCTGTATTGTTGGATCAATGGTGCTCGTGCGGCGGCGTCCTTTTTTGCTCGACACTAACCGCTCTCCATCGCGTGTGTGAGTTCCGCTTGACCCCTCCTCCTGTTGTACCGGCTCTGCAGGCGACCAACCATGGCGCCCGCCGCTCCATGTCTGGCCCCCCCGCCGCTCCAGCTCTTTGGAGCGCCGTCCACGGCATGTTCGACGCGGACGTCCCCCTCACCGAGTCCTTCCCCGGCGTGCCGACGCCGACTCCCCGGGAGCGCCCGCCCGTCTCTCCCGTGCGGGTGACCAAGCTCAACAATGGCGCGCGGGTGGCGTCGGTCGACACGGGCGACCGCGTCTCGTCGGTCGGCCTCTTTGTGCGCGCCGGCAGCCGCTACGAGTCGGCGGGCGCCAACACGGGCGTCTGCTCCCTCCTCGAACACATGGCCTTCCGGGGCACGGCGCGGCGGAGCAAGTTCCTCCAAACCCGCTCCCTGGAAAAGACGGGCGCGTCGTTTGGCGCCTCTGCCTCACGGGAGGTCCTCATCTACTCGGCCGAGGGGATGCGCGCCGCCGCGGGGTCGCTGGTCGGGGAAATTGCCGAAGCGGCGCTCGAGCCAATGGTCATGGGCGCGACGCAGGGGACGCCGGAGTGGGACGCGGCGCGGGCTGAGATCAAGACGCAGGCAGCGGCAATGGCCGACCACCCAGAGCTGTCGGCGGGCGACGCGTCGGTCGAGCTGAACGAGCTGCTGCACGCGACCGCGTACAACAGCGTTGGCCTCGGTACGTTTGGTGGGATTCTTGTGGGCCATGCGCGTTGCGCTGTGGAGCTGTGTCCGCCCCTGCATTGTTGTTTGCCAGAGCACCTGAAGAGAGAGAGTTTGTACACCTGGCTGCGCTTGTTGTCGGACGTTCCCGTGCCTTGTGGCGCTGTTCTTTCCCTGCGTCTGTTGTGCGAGCGGCCGGCGCCGGGGGGTACAGCGTCATGGGAGACGGGCGGCGGCCGCGCGCCTCTGGTGCTGTTGTACGCTAGTATCTCTTCGGAGAGCGACGCCCTTTGGGGTGGTGGCGCACTTGCCTTAGGGGGGTGCGGGCCTCGCGGCCCGCGCCCCCTGTGCCCGCCTCGTGTTTTTCGTGGGCGGGCCGTTTGTCTGGCTGACATGGCCGTTCGCGCTGCGGGCAGCGGGCTCGTGCCGCTGGCTGCGTCATCGCGGCGGCTATGTTGGCTGGTTGCTGCCAACATCTGCGTGTTTTTGTATTTATGTTTGTGCTTCTCCAAGGCGACTGGCTGCTCCTTGATGGAGCTGTCCCGTTGCATTTCCTTCCCCGTCAGCACTGTAGCTAACCCCGTCTCATTCCTTGTCATGGACGCACTCTGTTTTTCTCTCCTGGCACGTCCTCGCGCAGGCATGACCTCGCTGCCCAAGGCGGACAAGGTCGGCGACCTGGCCCCCGACGTCGTCGCCTCGTACGTCTCTGCATCGCACACCCCCGAGCGCATGGTGCTCGCCGCCTCGAACGTCGACCACGATACGCTCGTTGCACACGCGCGAAAGCACCTCGGGTCCGCCCCCGCCGGCGGCGGCGTGTTGCCCGAGTCTTCCGCCCACTACACGGGCGGCTGGGCGCGGTCCGCGTCTGCCTCCGCGTCAGGTGGCGGCCACGTGGCGATCGGCTTTGAGTCCCTCTCGTGGGCGCACGAGGATTTGGTGCCGCTTTGTGTGCTCCGCACCCTCCTGGGCGGGGGCAGCTCCTTTAGCTCGGGCGGCCCCGGTAAGGGCATGTACACCCGCCTGTACACGGGCGTCCTCAACGTGCACGGCTGGGTCGACGCGTGTGCGGCGTTCAACCACGTCTACTCGGATACAGGCCTGTTTGGCATCAGCGCCAGCTGCGTCGACGGAGCGTACCTTCCCCACCTGGTCGACGTGACGACCGAGCAAGTCGGTGCCATGGCCCGCGTGCCGACGGCGGAGGAGCTTGGTCGCGCCAAGGCCATGACCGCAGCCGCGCTGGTCATGGACCTCGAGTCGCGCGCGGTGCTGTGCGAGGACATTGGCCGGCAGCTGGCCATTGGTGACACGTACATGACTGTGGAGGAGGTGTTGAAGCAGGTCGAGGCGGTGACGGGGGAGCAGCTCGCCGCGCTAGCTGCGCGTGTGACGGGCGGGAAGCCGACAGTGGTGGTCGTTGGCGATGCCTACGAGACGGCGAGCTACGAGGAGATTGCATCGGCGGTGCATAAGCAGATCAGCGCGTAGGCGGATGGGCGGCGTGTCGTGGTACTCCACCCTTCCTTTTCTTTTTTGATGACGCCGGCACGCCTGCCAAATTGCGAGTGCAGGCGTCTGTTTCGCACGCAGTTGGTGGGGCACGTTGGGGCGGACGGCAGCTCTCGTGCATGGTCAGCCAGTACGCTGGTACTTGCTACTGCGCTCGTTGGGCAGACGGCGCCACCGTGGCCACTACTACACACAGTGCTTCCTCCTTCGGTGGAGCCCTTCGCATGTAATTTTTCTTGTCTCCTTGGTCTTGATTCGATCTTGCTTCTCTATTCTTGTCCCCGTCTGCCGTCACTCCCGTCTCCTGCGTACGCAACATGTCCAGCATGCAGGGTTCTGGCTCATGACCTCGGCACCCAAAAAACGCATCGCCCACCGAAAGAGCGTGCAGCGCGTACGACTTGCACACACTGAGACCAGCCACGTATCCAGCCGCCAAGCCGCAAACACAGCTCGCCATCCCACGCACGTGATGCAGACCTGCGTCACGCCCCATAGCGACTAAACGCCACCCCTTCCCGACTCGGCTGCCCCTCTGGCAGCTGCTCCCGGATGGCCGCCCAAAACTCATCGACGCCCACCCCCGGATCCCGGGCAACCTCGGCGGGCACCCCGACATGCGCGAGCGCGCTGTAGCGCTCCCGCCGTTGCGCGAGCAACGCCGGATAGCAGCGGCGGAGGGCGCCGACGCCGTCCTCCTCGCCAGGCCGCACGCCGTCCCAGACGCCGCCCTCCCGGGGGCCCCAAACGACCGGCTTGGGCGTCGCAAAGTACCCCTCCGTCATCTCGGCGAGCATATCGTCAGATGCAACCAGGTGTACGACAAAACAGGCGGTCGTCAACGCTGTCCGGGTGGCCGCTGACAGGTACACGACCGAGCCGGTAGTGTCGAGGACAACGTTGGCAGGTGGCGCCGCTGCGCCGCCGCCGCCGCCGAGGCCACCCCCAACGCCGCCGCCACCCCCAGCACCCAGGGAGGCGATCGCTGACGACGTGATGCCCTCCTCGAGCGCCAGATACGTCTCCTGCGCCGCCCAAAAGTGGTCGTCCGTCGGCATCCCCATCCACGTGGCGAGCCCCTCAATCCCGGTTAGGCCCGCCGCCGACAGCTCCCGCTCGAGCTCCACCTCAATCGCATCGTCGACACAGACGCGTGTGAAGGGCGCGGCCGGCAGGGGCGGCACGACGGGGGGCCGAGCGGGCAGGAAAGACGCCGATCCGCAGCGCCGGGTCCCCCGGCCACACTGGGGCGGACGCGGCTGCGGGCAGTGGGCGCGCACCAACGGCGGGGACACACGGCGGATGACAAAGACGGACCAGCCGCGATCCCCTTGCCCACGACACAATACAAAAGTGCCCACCGCCGGGCGACGACCGAGATGGACTGTGCCGCGCTCTGCCGAGACAAACAGACGGCGGCGAGTCCGCCGCTCCCCCAGCCGCCGACGCAAGCAGCGCTGCCGCACAAACGCCACCAGCCCGGGCGCGCAAGACCCCGCCGACACAAGCGCAAATGGCGCGGGACGACGGCGAGGCACGCGTGCACCTGTCTGTGCTCGACGACGGCCGCGCCGGTGCAGTGCCGTGTGCGGTCCCGCACCCCGGCCAAGCGGCACTTAAACACCCACCGCGGGGAGCAGCGGGCAGAGTGGCAGCCAGCCGCCACTCGAGCACACACGGACACACCAATGCGCCCCTGTGGCGGCGCTGGCGCAACGGCGGCGGCCGAGTCAGCTCTACGGCGGCGGCGCCGCGGCCAGGCCGACCTCTGGCGGCAAAAGGCCGCACGCAGCCCCGCCCCACCGCGTGGCAGCGCTGCCGCGTGCGCCACCCGCCAAACGGCCACCGCCGCACCAGCAAACAGCTGCGCGCCCCGCGCGGGCGCGGCCGCGCCCCCCGCGTGGCGCCGAAACCCCCCTGGGCCATCCCACCTTGCGACCGCGGGTTAACTGTCAGGGGACCCAGCTGGCGCTACGCGAGGTGCCGCTCCCGCCGGCGCCTGGGCACGGGCGGGGGTGTCCCCCTTTCCCCGTGCGGCACGCGTCGCCCATCGCGATTGGCGGCGCGCTAGCGCAGAAATCAACGCTGGCGAGAACTGATCACCGCATCAAGGGGTGCTACGCAACACTTGCCTCTGCTGTGGAGGGACCGGGGAGGGGGGGGGGGGCTCCACCGTGGGGGCGTCGAGCTCCGATGGTCACACGGATCGGCTGGGACCCCGCGCACGAGTGGCTGCGCAGGCCCCCCCCCCGGCGGTCAGACGGCTGACTTGGCAGGCGCGCCCCGTCATCAAATCGAGACGACCGGTGGCGACCGATGCGTGGCAGGCCTCCCGCCAATCCGGGCGGCTTTCCGCGGGAGCGCCGCCCAGGCGGGCGGGCGACAACTTTGCCATCCCCCCCGCTGAGGGGGCGGGTCGTGGGCCCCGCCACTGGGCAGAGCCCCTCTGGCCGTTTGCTTGCTGCGCGTCCACCACCTGTCGCAAACGAGGCCGGCGCGGCGTGTGGCCAGCGTCGACAGCCGACGGAGCGTAGGCGGCTCTGGGGATGTGGCCAGTGCGGTGCGGTGGAGAAATCGGCTGCGTTGGCAAATTGGGTTGACGGCCGCTGCGCCATTTTGGGTGGGCGGCGTGCAGACGAGCATCTGACGCGTCGGATCAATGACAAGGCCGCACGTTACTGTACGCACGCAGTCGGCGTCGCCTCTGGTCTGTGGCGCTGCTCACAGCAACGCTCGCGCCAAGGAGCGGAATTGGAGCAGCGGATCTCCCGGCGTCCCCCCGCGTCCATCATGCACGGTATCGAGGAAGCCCTGTCCTGTCCTCGGACGTCGCCGTCGGCGTCTGCGCTTGCTTGCATTGCAGTGTTGGCCGTGACGGAGGGCGTCCCTGCTTGCCCCCTCTCCCCAGGGAAGTAGTGGAGACAAAGCTGGGGTCGCTCGCTTGGAGCTCATCGCACGTGTCAGCGACCTTGCGACGCAGAAAAGGGATCCACAGCGCGAACTACGGGATACAACTTGGAGGCTGGCAGGCGCACGCAGTGATGTCGCTTCAGTGTCTGCAACGACAAGTGCACACTTTCGCTGCTTCTGTTTGCACGGAGCAAGAAAAGACGGGACAAAGCCGCCGTCGCCAGACAGAGGCCGTTGATGGGGGCACGTCCAACGCCCGAAATCATTGGACAAATGTCTGGTGTGGTGAAGATGGCCCGTACTGGTCGCCAAGGCGCCCAGCGGGGACCTCTTCTTCTTGTGCCGGTGACACTTTCGACGTGCTTAGAGCAGATGGGATGCCATTTGGTGTGAAGTACATATCTGTGTACCCGTGTACTATTGCCTTGGAGAAGAGTATGCGAGCAGGAGCACTACCTTCCCGGAATAGGGGCTGGAAGCACGGTTTGTATCTTCGCAGCCCGCGCAGGCCGGCTGTTCGATTGACCACGGAAAAAGGAAACGGTACATACCGCTCTTTCAACACGAAAAGACCTCAACGCCCAGGACACAAGTTGGCCTCCTTTAGCGGCCGCGTTCTGGTCGCCGCTGGTAGCTACCATCTCTGACGGAGCGATAGGAGTGAGAGTGCAGGGGGGGCAGGGGGCAGCACAGGCCCGTGGGATGGACAGAGCACGGTGGCCGATGGGAGGGGGGAGGCGTGTTGGCCACCGAGTCTGGCATGGATCGTCCGGTTCTTGGGATTTCCCATCGACATGGGCATTTCGATTCTTGAGCAACCTTCGTTTTTACCGAATCAAACGCAGGTCTTGATCGGGACTCCATGCGGTGCAGGATGCGGATCCAGAAATCGAATCTGGATGCCACCAATTCGGTTTCGCCAAATGCGTAGTACCTGGAGTCAGGCGAGAAAAATTGGTGCCTCGAAAAACACGGCGAGCGTACACAACGGCTCGTCGCTGGCGCACGACAGCAACGCAACGTTGCAGCCGCAGGTGATGACGCTGCCGCCGCCACCCCCGCTCCGGCCCCGCGGCACGGCCGAGCCCCGTGACTGCACCGTGGCGTTGGGCTCATTTGTCAGCTGCGCGGTGCCTCTTGCAGGGGGCGGGGAGGGGGGTCTCGCGAACGAGCCACGCCGTTGCCGCGCCCCACCGCACGGGACGGCGCCACCGACCACCGCTGCCGCTCGCGGCCGCGGCCGCCCCACCACGGTTGCTGCGCGTTGCTGTCGGCGTGGCGGCGCTGACCGCCGCTGCCGCTCGCGGCCGCGCCCTCCCCCACCGCGGTCCTCACCCCCCGCTGCGTGGGGACGGTGACGCCGACCACCGCTGCTGCTTGCGGCCCCGCCCGCCCCCACCGCGGCTGCTGCGCGATGCGGTCGGCGTGGCGGCGCTGACCGACGCTGCCACTCGTGGCCGCGCCCGCCCCCACCACTACTGCTGCGCGTTGCTGTCGGCGTGGCGGCGCCGACCACCGCTGCTGCTTGTGGCCGCGCCCGCCCCCACGACGGCTGCTGCGCGCTCCGGTCAGAGCGGCGACGCCGCCTGTCGCTCCTGCTCGCGGCCGCGCCCGCCCCCACCACGGCTGCTGCGCGATGCGGTCGGCGTGGCGGCGCTGACCGACGCTGCCACTCGTGGCCGCGCCCGCCTCCACCACTACTGCTGCGCGTTGCTGTCGGCGTGGCGGCGCCGACCACCGCTGCCGCTCGCGGCCGTGCCCGCCCTCACCGCAGTCGGTACGACCCGCTGTGCCGGACGGCGCTGCCGACCACCGCTGCTGCTTATGGCCACGACCGTCCCCACGACGGCTGCTGCGCGTTGCGGTCGGCGCGGCGGCGCCGACCACCGCTTCCGCTCAAGGCGGCGCCTCCTGACTGCCATGTCTGGCGACGCCTGTACGCGACAGAGCATGACGAGTGCCCCCCGTTGTGCACCAAAACCGGAACGGCAGCTCGCTTGTGCCCACCGCGCTGCGCATCCCGTCTGCTTCCAGCGCTGTCCCATAAAGAAAAGACCACGCCAGCTGGCCGCTTTTCCTCTCTTGGCAACCAGGGGCAGCAACGGGGATTCCACTCCATGCCAGCTCTTTGTTCGTGGTGCTACCCTTAGAGGAGACCGCCTACACGGAAAACAAGGAGTTTAAAGCCATGGGTAGAAAGCATTGACAAAGAATCGAGCCTCGCGACGCGCCGCGGCCGACCGTTCGAAGGGTGGCGGCTTGGCCTCCAGACCACGGTGAAGCGCCAACCAGTCCAGGTCAGGCACTACGTGCAGCAGGCGAAGCACGGACTCAAATGGAACAGCCCGCAGAGATGGCCACTCGTCAGCAGGCTCCATGTCCCAGCACAGCCGGGTGCACCCCCGCGCCACCAACGGGCAGCCAGGCTCACTCTCGCACGGTTGCAGCTCAGAGACGACCACGACTCGCTTCTCCCTCTCTCCCACAGAATGCACAACTGCACGCACCTGGCCGAATAGAGTGCGGCCAGGGCGTTCGCGGTCGGAAAACGCAATGTGGTCAAACCAAGGCGCGCCACGGAACAAGGGCGTCGCCCGCACGCTCTGCCTTGCAGTGGCGGAGCAGCACTCAAAGCGAGCCCGGATAGGCAGGCTACCCGTCAGCCGCACGGCTGCCCCTGGTGCGGCCTGCAGGGCTGCCGCCAACAACGACAAGCCGGGACGCGCCGACAGCTGCGCCACAGAGAGCACAGTGACGCGCTTCGGCCGCCGTACACCCGACTGCACGTAGCCCTCGCCGCCGACCGTCCCACCGCTCCCCACCCCGTCCTCGTCAGAGACCATGTCCGCCTCCCACTGCTCCCCCTCCTCATCCAACCACGCCTGCTCCTCTTCCTTGGCGTGACGGGCGCGCAGCTCAAGCGTTCCCTGTCCCGCGCGCAGCATCTGGTAGCCAAACATGTCCGGATCACCATTGGTTCGGCAGTACCGGTGCTTTTCGTGGACGTGCAGACTCTCGTTCCGCCCGGTGTTGCCGTTCGAGAGGGCACCGTGCCGCTTGATGGCGGCGACAACATGGCAGAGCAACTTGTGAATCTTGGTCGACGCGATGACCCCGAGGATGGGGTTGACGTAGCGCAGCACGAAGCTGCTGCACATGCTACCGAGCTCCTCCGCCGTCTCGTCCGACATTGGCTGGTCGCACTTATAGTGGAGGTGTCCGGTAATCCGGCCGACAACGAGCGCGTACTCGGCGAAGAGGGCAGTGACAGAGATGTGAAGGGGCGTGGAGCCCCATACGGCCTCGTACTCGGCCCAGTCAAAGTCGGACAACTTCTTGCACACGGCCGTGTCGTCCTCATCATCGCTCTCGACGCCCTTGTCACCGCCCGACCCTCCGTGCACGATCACATCGTCACCCGACTCGTCATCGAGGGCCTCCAATAGGAGGTCGCTCATCAGCTGCTCCTCTTCCGCCTCGGAGAACGGTGGGGCGGTCGTTGTCGACGTGGTTGGCGTCGTGGCGTCGGGAGACATTGGCGGGGGAGGCGGAGGCTTCGTCGTGGCCTGCACCGCCGCCGGCCGCTTCTTAGGCGGCAAGGGGAGCTTCGCACCAAGGCCAAAGAGACCCAACACGAAGAAAGCAAGGAACCACACGCCTGCCCTCTGCTGCTCGCCCGTAAATGTTGCTTGTTTGTCCTTGGGCGAGATAAAATAGCTAAACGAAGCGTAAAAGAAGGGGTGTCAAGCATGAGTACGAGCAAGACGCGCGAGTGACAGGTAAAGCAAGCAGTAGACATGTGTCAGACAGCGCTCGACGGCCACTGGCGTACGGAGCCTGTACGCTCCATCAAACATTACGGCGGCCGAGGCGTATCTCCACCCTGGCAATCTAAGAGTGAAGTCACACGTACCCAGGCGGAAACTTGGATGCCATGCAGCGCCGGTCGAGGTCATGAACGCGCAAGTTGGAGGCCCGAAAAGCAGCTGAGACCGGTCCATGTCGCGCCTCGCGGCCCGCTGCCTTGCATATCTGTGGAAACCTCAAAAAGAGCCTGTGGCACAACATTCTCGTCACCCCGAGGTCCAGCACCTGCAAACGTTGGTTGAGAGAATTGGGAGAGAAGCGCCGAGTGACCTCGGCGGGCAATCAAGCGAGAGAGGCGGTCGTCTGTGAAGCGACATGCGGATAGCGTCAGAGTCATTGCACCATTGAGTTTCCGACCACTGCGGATCGGGCGGCCGCCACGGCCAAGCTCGCTCTCTCCCGGCCACCGCGGCAATGCAGGACCCTCCACACGCAGAGCACCGAGATACAGCACGCCAACAAAGCACCAAAAAGGAACGCACGTGCAAAGCGTCGAACGCGATCATTTGGTACATGTGGTTGGGTGGCGTGGCCAAGCCCGCCATACAGGCCAGCGCGGGGATAAACGCATGGTAGCTATCCATCGCCTTGAAGGCGGCCCGCCGCGACCGGTCGACAAGCCGATTGCCGATGGCTCCGGCGGCAAGCTCGATCTGCCGCTGCAGCGTTCTTATCGCGCGGCGCTCAGGTGCATCCAGCGCCTCGGGCTTGCTCAGATTCTCCTTTGATACCGTACAGTTTGAGCAGGGGAAGTCGCACATGCCCGACTTGAGACAGAGGACGGACCTCTCCTCCATCTGGTCACAGCAATACAGCAGTACACGGAAAAAGGCCCGCTTAAAGCCGTGGATGGGCTCGTCCAACTCGGTGCCCATGTGGCTGGCGCCAATCGCCTCGCGCAGGGCCAGATACAGCGTGCGTTGAAGCACACCGCACCTCCTAGCCCTGCCCTTGACTTTGGCGTTGGCCTCCTGCTCGGTCCTGACGAACGGAACGAACGCGATGGTGTGCCACTCCACCGCTCCCGTGACGTCGTTTACGACTCGCATACGAACCGGGTACAAGTAGTGTGCTGAGAGAGAGAGCGTGCGTGCATGTGGAGTGCACCAAAGCCGCTGGCAAAGAGCCCCAAGGCAAAAATCAAGGGAATGGAAAACGGAGGTCAGAAAAACAGATCCACGATGCATGCGACCCGCGATGGTCGCGAGTCAGATTGGTACATTGTGACAGCACTGCCTCCTGGTACACAGTAGGCCGCCAAAAGATAGACATCCGCGACGTACCACCGGAGCGCGAGACTAGAGTGCAGTCACTGTACAAGTGCACACCAAGGACGAACGCCGGCTCCCCGGCCACCTTGTCTATCTCCGCCTCGTGCAACGCAAAGGCCTCCCCGTCGATGGGGTGGTCGCGGCGTCCGCCAACGCCGCCGGGGGCACGACGGAGCTGCTTGCGCTTAGCGTCGACGAGGGCAGTCACGGCTACCGACAGCGCACACCGGAAGAACGAAGTGTACGATCGACCGCCCTCGATCAAAACGACCTTGCGCCAACCGGCATCAATGATCGAGCGATCGAGATCATCTCGAATTGCATTTCGAAATGCATTTGCAGAAGTAAATACGTGCTCAAGGCCACGTCTCGTTGATTGATCTGCCTCGTGATCGCCTTCTCCCCCGCTACTACCGACCTGGCCGGTCGCCGCAGACGACGCCTCGCCCCCGTTGCCGAGCCGCCTGCCGCCAGTGCCACCTGTCTCGCCGGTGCTCGCCTTGTCGCCCGTCGCGCTCGACGCTGGCACGTTGTCAGGTGTCCCGGAGTCGTCGCGGAGAGGCTCACCAGCAACGCCCTCCCTCGCCTGCCACGACCCCATTACCAGCAGCTTGTAAAGACGGGTCTGATCTGCTGTCGACAGTCCGGCCCCCCCACAATCCGCGACAAACTCCCGCAACGCACGCAAGCGGCGGCCCGCAAAAAGAAACGGCTTTGCCCCCGGCCTCAGCACAGCTGCTGGCTCGCTCCGCAGCCAGTCACCAAGCCGCTCGAACGAAGCCCGGGCTGTGGCACACACGGCTCCAAATCGGTACCACGGGGTTGAGCGGCGGGCCGCTGCCCGCCGCCGCTTCCCGCTTGACGCCACAGGAGGGTGGTTGCGACGACGACCGGCCCCTCGAGAGACCTCTTCGGCGGAAGCTTGGAACAGCAATCGTAGATGCGGATCCTCAACGGTCATGGCGTCAGCCAATCCCGGAACGGGTTGACGCGGTGGTCGGGATGACACGCGTCTCGGGACCCGTGGTGGCCTGGATCTCGTGACCGGTACGGCGCTTGTATCTGCTTGCGTCATCGGGCCGAGGCATGAAGTTGCCTCAGGACCTGCAGCGGTTGCTAAGGGCTCTGCAGTGGATTCAGGCACAACCGCGACGGCTGCAGCAGGAAGTGCAGGAGGCGGCGGCAAGCTGGGGGCAGGTTCCTTGCTCAACGACGCAAGGCCCTGGTCGCCACCGCCCGGAACCGACCCAGCTGTCTCACCTAAAGGCGAGACCACGATGGCTGGGGATGGGGTTCGGTAGTTGCGGGGTGACCTAGGGTGGCGCCTCACCATGTGCGACCGCAAGCTGCCGAGGGAAGCGAGAGTCATCGAGCACACAGGGCACGGGTAAACCTTGGTGGCCGAGCCGGAAGCGTGCTGGTGTGAAGGATCCATGTCGTCGTGGGCGAGCCGGTAGGTGCCCCGTAGAAAGCGCGCCGCAAGTAGATGTGGCCTTGTTGTTGTAGGGGTGAGCTGTGGCGCCCAGCACCTGCGCACCGCACTGGCGGACGCGCTGTGACCAGCTTTACGACAGGGAGGCAAGACCCGTCTGAAAGTTTGAAAAACAACGAGCCAGAGCTGAAGAACAGACGGACCACCGAGAAAACCTGGCCTGACTCCCAGCAGTAAAGGAAAAGAGGTCGGAGGCAGACACGGAGGAGCAGTTGAGAACGGGGCTGGATGCGACGGCAATACCGCTGCCACGTAGACGGTGGATGGCACACGCTATACTTCCCTCTTTAAAAGCACTAAGCAGCTGGCCGGCGCTCTACTCGCGTCCTGAGATACAAGCGTATAACGCTAAGAGAAGCTTGCAAGGTCCATGCATCGAGTCGCGTGCCTCCTGGACGCATGGGCCGACGCGACACGGACTGGTGGTCTCGCCGGTTGGAAAACAGGGCAGCGTCGGCGGAAAGCTGGAGCCGTTACGTGAGCGGCGCCCCACGCGTTTTTCTGAGGCGGCACGCAGCTCTGGAAAGCGCGGCAGCGGAGCTGTCTGTAGATTGTCCACGGCATCGAGTGTGTGGCTGACCACTGAACTGCCGAGGAAGCGGGAGACCAGGGCGCATCGCAATCTCCAGGATTGAGAGTCCACGCGAAGGGCGCTCATTGGTCCGTTCGTAATCGTATTGGATTTTGACGCATGTAATTGTACCCCGAGCCGAAGCAGTTCGGATCCGGACTATTAAAATTTCTCTTTTCTGCGCACCAATCATGCTTGACGATCGTTCACCTTTCTCGGTCGATCACAAATGATTGCCCTGCCGCCTGCCAGCGGTGCTGCCCTCGGCGTGGGTCTCGCACCTGTCTTCCAGGACTCGGGCTTTCTCGCCTGGGTGTGTCCCCGGCGACCATAGCTCGAAGACGTACCTTCGCAGCTTTTCCATCGCCTTGCCTTTGCCGTGTGCCCCGGTGCCTGCGTCTTGGCCCTTCTGTGGGCACTGCCCCCGCCGTGGACCCGCTGTGCGCACCTTTGCCCCTTCTTTTTTGGCGGAAGCTGCGATGAAGGTCTTTTTTTAGACCTCATCTTGCGTGTCCCGTAGGCCTCTGCAAGAACGCGGTCCTGTCGTTATCGGTCCCTTCTTGACCTCGTCCCTGTCTCCTTGCCTCGCCCCAATGATCCTCTTCCGGGTACGTGACGCAATAGCATGAGTGGTACGTTTCCATGGGTATTTCGGGACGGTGGTGTTTGCCAGGCAGTCGTACGGTTTGAGTGCAGCGCCTCGCCCGTCCTTTTTTTGCTGGTACGATGGCGGATCCATGTGCGAGTGAGGTTGGGGTGGTCGGCAAATGTGGCAGCTGGGCGTCCCGCACGCCGCACGTCGCACAGCTGCCACTCCAGTCGGCCGCGAGGGAGTCATCGGGGGTGCCAAAGCTTGTCGGTGGCATGTGGGGTGCCCGCTACATAAGAGCATGTGATGGGCTCTAACGTTGGTTGTCTTGGTTCGCCGCTCGTTCCATCACTCCCTACCTCCCACTCTCCTGCCTGTCTCTTGCACTCTCACGGCCGCACCGACTTATTCCCGCAGGCGCTCGCCTGCGGGAGACAACCCCGGTCCCCTCGCCCCACTCCCGCGTCTGCCCACAATGGCGCGCTCGAAGAACCGCAACCCGCGCCCCGCCTACCCAACGGGCAGCACGCCCGCTTCTCGCTGCGAGGCGCCGGCCATGTCACCCATGGAGGTCGCGGCCACAGTGGCTGCTTCCATGTCCGGAGACCTGCCTATGGTGCCGCGCACGGACAAGTCCGCGGCTGCCCCCGCGGTGCCCATGACTGCGCCGTCGGCAGCGGCGGCATCGGTCGCGCCGCCTGCCAAGACGGCGGCTCCCTCTTCCGCCAAGACGTCCACGGTGCGCGCGGACGAGCGGGCGCAGAAGGACGAGATGCGCGTCGCCTCGGGCAACCTGCCGGCATCCCCCGAGACCGGTCTCGCCAGCGCAGCGCCGCCGGCGGGGGACGGGGCGCAGGATGGGGCCGCGCCCGGCCGCTCGCGTCCGTCTCCGCCGGCGGCCAAGATCATGCCGCCCACCGTGTCGCTCGCGCGTGTTGTGCGCGCCCGGCGCGTGACGATGGCCGCCAAGGGGAAGGGGCCGGTGAAGGCGGCCAAGGTCGTCATGGCGCCCACGCCGGGCGCGGCGGCGCCGCGAGCGGTCCGCCGGCTGGCTGTGATTGCGCCCCGCCCGGGCGGCCAAGCGTTCGCGACGCTCGAGTTTCGTGCCGCCCGCGCGGCCTCGTTGGCGGCGAGCGGCAAGGGGTCAGCCTCCGGCGCGGGGCCGGCAGAGCCGCGTCGCCCGAGCCTGGCAGCCTCGGCCAAGCACGGCTTTTGGGCCGTCGGTGACGATGTGGTGCGTCCGACGCCTCTGTACCGAGAGCTCGTGGCAAAGGGGGTGGCCTCTGTCAGCAACCCTACCTCGCTCGACATTCGTCAGATGGCCACGCAGACGTCGGAAGACGAGGACGGCCTGGTCCCCCCCCCGACGAGCCCGACCAGCAAGGTCATGGCGGCTGTGGAGCCGACCAACGTGCTCTTGAACAAGATTCGCGAGAACCGCAAGCGCATCACGCGCTCGCCCTCGGCCTCTGGGGACAAAGACGGCCCGCTGGCGGCGTCTGGGCCGCCCGTGGTGCAGGGACAGGGCTTCGAGAAGACGTCGACGGCGCCGCTGCCGTTGTCCCGCGGCGGGGCTAAGATGGGGGCGAAGATCCTCGAAAAGGACATCAACTCGGTCCTTGAGACGATCCTGACGCACGTTGACGACGTTGAGTCGCGCCTCGACGAGCTCTGCGAGAGCTCCATGCTTGTCGACGAGAAGATGGACGCTGCAATCAACTTGACGCAGCAGACGCTGATGCACGTCGCGGCCATGGGCGAAAAGCTGTCTAAGGAGCTCAAGGACGGGTTTTACAAGGTGCGCTTCGTCATGTCGGGCTCGACCAACGCCGCCGTCGACGAGGCGCCCGAGAAAACCATCGACATGATTCGCAAGCTCCTGCGCGAGGACTTGGACGAGGACTTCCTGTACACCAACGTGACGTCGGAGGTGTACCCCGACACCAACCTGTACTGGGACAAGGCGGTGCGCGCGACGTCGTCTGCCATCAAGTCGGGCGCCGATGGCGCCGAGGTGTTCTTGCGCTCGATGGTGCACCTGCCCTCCCGCAAGGACGCCTCTGTGTACGTGCGCATGCGCGCGTCGGTCCCTGTGCTGCGAGTCAAGTCGCACATGCACAAGTGGTACGGTGAGCTCATTTGGGCGGCGTTTGTGGCGGCGCTGATGCCCATCAACCAGGTCATTACGTTGGAGGTCGCCAAGCAGCTGCGCAAAAACCACCGCTACGTCTTGGCCGCCTTGGGCAGAAAGGCGTGCATCTCGGCGGCCATCAAGCTGTGCACGGCGATCGGCGCCTTCGGGCGCATCAAGGAGCCCACTGTCGCAGGCGACCCGGAGGTCATCGAGCTGACCCTCGGTCACTTCGCGTTTGTGACCATGAAGGTTCGTAACATGATCGAGCGACTCGCAGGTGAGCGCACAGTGGCCCCAGTGGGCGGAGATGGGCACTACTCCATGTGGGTGGAGGAGGTCCGCTTCTTGCACGGTGAGCTTCCCAAGGACGAGGAGGCGCACGATGGGCTCCGACTCGTGGACGGCTCGTCGTCGTCCCGCTCTCTGCCCTGGATTGGTGAGTCGTCGGAGTAGCTAGGCGCCACGTCTTCCCGTCCACGCCCCTGCCCGTGCCATTGCATCGAGCCTTTGTGTGCCTTTCTTTGTGCCGTGCACTCTTGTTGTGGCGCATCTGTCTTCGCATGCCTTCGATTGAGCTGTAGTACTGTGTTTGTTCGTGCTCCTTTGCATTGTGCACGGGGGCATGGTTGGTGGCTGCATGAGATTGGTGGGTCTTTGCCTTGTTAGTGTAGTAGTGCCGCTGCGGCGGTTCGTAGTCGAGTGTGTGCTGGAGCTTTGTGTTGGCTGTGTCCTGAAGGTGTGCGATAGAGCTCCATGTATACAATGCTGTAGTCTTTGTGCGTCTCATGTTACGACCACCCTTGCAGTCCCATTGAGGGCCAACAGTCAAGACGTGGCGCACAAACGAATGCTCCTTGTCGAGAGGTACCTGATACAGCAAAGGGAATCAGAAACAGCCAGCACCGGCGGGCCAGCCCCAGCGATATGACCGAGGCCACAGTCACAGCAAGGCACTTGCCAGAGCAGCGGTGTCCCACTTGTCTAGGCGACCACCCTGTGCGCGGGGGCGCGACGATGGGGCGGGTGGCGCAACGATGGGGCGGGTGGCAGGCGGCGGGGCGTGCGGCGCGACGATCGAGCGGGCGGCGCAGCGATGGGGCGGTGGGGCGGCCGGGCGGGAGGCGGGACGATGGGGAGGGTGGCGTGACGATGGGACAATGGGGCGGGCGGGGCGACGATGGGGCGGGCGGTGGGCCGACAGGGCGGGCGGTAGGATGACAGGGCGGGCGGTAGGATGACAGGGCGGGTGGCGGGACGATGGGGCGTGCGGCGCGACAATGGGGCGGGCGGTGGGGCGACGGGGCGGCGCGGCGGGCGGCGCGACGATGGGGCGGGCGGCGGG
>ENA-ORXR01001797-ORXR01001797.1-marine-metagenome-genome-assembly--contig:-NODE-1797-length-21797-cov-3.817726_pt1 | contig 21797 bp, 17 predicted proteins | sample MGYA00237866_ERZ511479 | MGnify/ENA metagenome assembly ERZ511479 | reverse complement strand
TGATTATATCATCTCTAACTTGAACAGGTTCAAACTTACTATCAGTTGTATTCTCTGAATAATCAATAGGGGGGATATCCACAACCCCCGCTTCTTTATCTTTTGCAATCTGCGCTAAAACTTCTGCAGTTACCCTAGGAGAGAATTCTGGAATATAATATCCATCTCTTTTTGAGATTCTATATAAACCCCTATATCTGTTATACTGCTGTTTAGTTAAAGGCTGATCAGAAGCAGCGAGATCACGGATCTCTTGATTGATTTTTTCTTGAGGTAAAGTTTCTACAGAATTATTATAGTCTATCTTGCTATCATCTAAAGGTTTTCTAAAACTTTTATCTGGACCATATGTAGTTTCCATCTCACCAGTTTCTTTATTAAAACTAGTAGTTTCAGAAGTTCCAGGTTCTATTACATTCCCTTCTGCATCTTTTGTATATTCTGGAGCAGGCAAACCTAAAGGTTTAGTTTCTTCTGGAGGTCCTTGTCGTTTGAGATCAGATTCAGAACCTATAAAAGTAATTGGATTACCTTTATCATCTACAACTTGACCAAGTTCTTTTGGTACTTGACCATTTTTAATTTGTTCTAAAATAGATTCTTGATTTGCTTTTTGAAATACCGCCCAACGACCATCAGCAAGTTCTGCTACACCGAGACCATACTCTTCTAGAAAACCTTTATCTAGCTCTTTAATTTTATTATTACCAATTATACCAACTGAAGGATTCCTTGGACTAGCTACATCAGCAACCATCTGCAATACAATTCTATCGTGTGCATCATCTGGATCTAACTGTTCTTTATTCGCTTGATCTTCTTCAAGCGCAGCTCTTAATTTCTCTGCTCTAGTTCTTACAAAAGAGTCTCTCATTCTTCCCGAGATGTCAGAAGCACCACCAATAACTCCACCAACTACACCACCTATTGTAGCTGACTCTTTAACACCTTCTAAAATGTTCTCTCTTTCATAACCAAGTGCAGCATTTCTTTGAGATGCACCAGCATAAAATTCTAAACCCTCTTGAGCAGCTTCTGGAATAATAGACTTAGCTGTAACCCCACCAACGAAATTGGCTAGAGATCTCATTGATCTCCCTTTTAAAGAAAGCATACCAGCTTTATTAAGAGCATCTGCAGACTTTCCTAGTATTGACATAGTTTCTCTAGGATCTAAATTCTTACTAAAACCACTAGCGAAACCTTTTAAAACATAATCATCAATCGTAGCAGCTAAAAGTTCCATAGGAGCTTGATTAATTGAAGCACCCCAAGCTAAACGATTATCCCCAGTTTCTTTTAAAACAGTGTCATAGGTTTCTTGAATATTATTTTTAGCATTTCCTAGCACACTTGTTTTTGTAAAAGCGTTACTATACTTTTGAGCAGTTTTTTTAACTAGTTTATCAGTAGCTTTTTTCCCTAAACCTCTAGCAGTAGCCATAGCTGCACCCCTTGCAGCACCTAGTCCACCAGTTCCTACAGCACCACCAACTAAACCAAGTGCATTACCAAAAGCTTCAGCATAGGCAGAACCAGCATCTTCATCAAATTCTGGATTGGTTTCAAACAAGTCTCCATCAAATAATCTATCTGAGATTCCAAAACTTACCATACCAGCTACACTGGATATACTCCCGTTTCCAAATCTTCTAGCAAGATCACCCACTTTACTTATATCTTGGTTATTTACTTGCCTGTGATCATACTCGATAAGATCATCTAATAATTCTGTAAAATTTGTTTTATGCTCGTTAAAGAAAATAGGATCTTCACCTTTTAGTTTTATCAAAGCTGACTCTTTCCAGTCTTCCCTGATTTTTCTTTGCTCATCTTCTTCTAAAGTTGGCGAGATGTTCGGTAACATACCTACACCAGCTACAGCATAAGCGAGATCGTCATCTGTCATAGAATACTGGCCGTGTCTAGCCCTTAGTCCGTGAGATGCTTCAGCGTAAACTTCATCAAGCTTTTCTCTTTCTTCATCTGTTTCAGCTTTAGCTCTTTGCTCTGTGTAGAGATCCCTAAGATAAGAAACTTGCTTTCCTGGGGGTAAACTCCCATCATCTATGTTTAGATTGTAATCTGCAAAAGCTGCAATAGTATCTTGAATCGGAGTATATAAAGGTAAGCTAGTATCAAAAAGACCATCTTGAGTTTGTACAGCTGACTGAGTTTCAGAGCCTCCTGTATTAGGATCTATGAAACCTAAGTTGTCTTTAAGTTGCTGATCTTGAGATGCGGGAGTATATACCTGCCCCTCTGGGGCTATTGGGGCTGGGGGGATATTATTATTATCTTCCATTTAGGTTAACCTTTTGCAAGTCTTACAGCTTCTTCAATCATCTCATCTGGATAAAGTTTAGCATACTTAGATCCATTTTCAACTCTAACAATAGCTTTCATTAACACTTTCATAACATTAGGATCATCAATATTAACATCTTCTTTAATTCCCACTCCTAATTGGTCTGCAACTGTTTTAATATATGAATCAGTTGGATTGGCCTTCTCTTCTTTAGGCGCCCATCTTCCTATAATCCCAGCTACACTATTTAAGTTATAATTTTTACTATAAGTTTTTATAGTTTTACCTATAGCTCTTAACCCATATACTGGATGGTCAAAGGTAGCAAACCTCTTATCTAAACTCGTCTTACTTAATCCCTGCCATTTATCTTTATTCTTTTCAATATTTCCTGGATTATTATTTCTTATCCCTCTTGGTTTACTCTTATCCCCAAAATGGTTAACAGTTCTAAACCTACTTAAAACTTCTTTAACTGTTCCACCCTTTTTACCACCAGTAGATTCGGCAGTCGGTGTAGGAGTAGCAGTTGCAGTCGGTGTAGGAGTAGCAGTTGCAGTCGGTGTAGCAGTTGCAGTCGGTGTTTCTAAGCCAGAGTTGTCATCTAATAGCTCATCCCCAAAAGGACCATCATTAAAACTACTAGCTTCCATTCCGTCTCCTTCAATCTCATTTTCCAAACTATCTACAGGGAGAAACTCTCTTGCAGGTGTTGCAGTAGGTGTAGGTGTAGGACTTGCAGTAGGTGTAGGTGTAGGTGTAGGACTTGCAGTAGGTGTTTCCATCATCTCATCTAAAGGAGAACTTTTCCCTGGCACAGGTCTTAACATAGTATCTGGAGCTTCTTTAGCAGCAGCTACTATACCTTTATCGTTCCCAGCTCTTCCTGAGATTAACTCTCTACGATTCTTATCTGCTATCTTGTTTGCATCTTGCTTTCTACCAGTTATATCTTTTGCAACTTTTGCTTTTAATGTTGGTAAAACAACTTCTTCTGTAATTAATGTAGCAAGAGCTTCTTTTACATTTTCTGGAGATGTGGCTTCAGCTTCTGTAACCGAAACACTATAACGCCTATCCCCTTCTGGAAGCTTTGATAATTTCTTTTGCTCTGCTATAGATCTAGCTTTACGAAGAATGTCATCTTCTCCTATCCCTTTAGCTTTTAACTCTTCCTGTATTTTAACTCTATCACCAGGGGTAAGATTTTTAGCTATATCTTTTGTAACTTGTTTAACTTCTTCTTTCCAAGCTGGTTGATCCACCCAGTTCGGCATCCTATCTGAGATGAAGTCTCCAACTCTATCAATACCAACTCCTGTAGTTTCACTCCTATCCACAATATCTGTTTCTATCGCACTTTCCAATCTAGTAAAATCAGTTTTTCCCATTGAACCTTTTAATGCACTCTGCTCAAACCCTTCTTTTGCTGTTTCTGGAATTTGTTTATCTTCTGTCTTTTCTAAAATATTTTCATCTTTCACTTTAGCGTCTCCTGTTCCTTCTTTTGGATCTTCGTTCTTCTTACCTGAGTTAGCTGCCATTATAGCTTTTTTAGAAACGTTAGAAGTTAAATAATCCCTAGCTAAGATACTATTCTCATCTCCATCATCTGGAAAGTCTATACTGTAAGCAGGTTCTCCATCTTCTCCAACTTTTCCCCAACTAATCTTAGTTCCTTGGTTTTTCATTTGAGCAGAACCAACTCTTTCAATTTTAGTATAACCATTTGTAGTAAGATCGTTTATAGCTCCATCTGGATCTCCATTCGTTGCAATCATTATTTGAGTTCTTACATTACTTAAATCAATAAGCTCACCAGTTGGACTAGGAGCAACTTTAGATTCTTGATTCCCGCTTAAGGCATTTTTAACAGCCCCAATTTTCATTGTGGCACTTAGTTCAGCATACTTAAATTGATGTTCAGACTGAGATTCATTAAAGACTTTAACAAAATCATTATATTCTCTAGGATCTATTTTACCATCTTTAAAGTCTTTTGAATTTTTCACACTCTTTAAACTGTCTGCAATAGTTGTTTGAAAGTCTTTTGCAGTAGGAGTATCTCCTTTCGCATAACCAAACAGCTGTGATTTATCTTTTTGCAACTTACTAAAAAGAGCAGTTCCCCTTGTTGGACTACTTTTCATAATACTACCATCTTGATTTATTCCGACATTTTTCCCAGACAGTGCATCATTGTAATTAAGTAACAAACTATCCTTTTCTTGGTAAGAAGCCCACTCCTCTTCGGCTTTTCTTTGCTTAACTTCTTCTGCAGTACTAAGTTTTTTATTTTCTTGCTCTTCTTTAAGGGCTGCAGTTTGAGCTTGATAAAGAGCTGCTCTAGTTCTATATGCCTGCGCTTGAGCCTTTGAAGCAGCCGCAGCTTGCATTGATTTTAAGTTATCTATCCCATCTTTAATTCCAGCTAAACCACCGCTTACAAACGCCGATCCAGCAGTACCTGTAGATGACTTCATACCTTGAGCAAACGAGTTAGTTGATAGGCTTGGATCTCTTATATACGCTTGTGGTGTAAAAACTTTACTCATATTTATCCATTAGATGTCGGGTTATTATTATTATTTGTAACACTCGCAGAATCAGCCAAGCCAAAACCTATAGCTAATTGCCCTAACATCTGACCAAAAGATGCAAAGGTTGTAATTTTATTCTGTAACAATAATCCATCATAAAACTGTTGCGCCGCTAGTAATTCAGATTTTAACGCAGCTTCCTGATTATAACCAGCTTGTTCAGCATTTGCTACACTTAATGAATAATTCCAATCTTGAGATAACTTCTGTAATTGAGCTTCATAATCATATTGCTGATTAGAAAGATCAGCTCTTAATTTATTATCTACATTACCTATATTTGCTTGTTGTTGGTAACTAGCATTTTGATTGTTCACATTCTGTGCAAGATTTGTTCCAAACTGATTTTGGTTGATTGCAGAATTTAATCCAGTTGCTGCATCCATACTAGTTAAAGGAGTTAACGCATTTGTAATTCCTTGTTGTGTTTGTATTGGAGATAAGCTTGGAGTTCCTAAAATATCTTGAGATGTTTTAGCTTTTAAAGGTGTATCAAAATTAGCATCAAACCCCATTCCGATCCATTCTTTCTGAGATGATTCACCGTATTGAGATATTTGAAATCTTCTTTCTGCACTATTGAGATCAGAAGCTACACGCCCTGCTGTACTGTCATCACCAAAACCTCTAGCCATTGTTCCGTCAGCTGATACAGATCTTGAGAAAACTTCAAAAGCTCTATCTTCTTCTGGTGTTAAAAAGTTACCTTTAGCATAAGTTGAAGATCTATCAACGCCTTCATTTACTTTTGGATTAAAATAAGGACTAGCTTGATTTACATTATCAATTCTTCGAGATTGGTTATAAGAATTATCTAAATCAACTTCACTCCTAGCAAGCTCCCCTGCCTGTGGAGAATAAGAATTTAACTCATCTATTTCAAACTGAGATAAGTCTGTTGATTTTTCTTTAGCGAGATCAAAATTAGTATTATACTGGTCTGTGTTTTGTCCAGCAATTTGTTGTAAAAATTCTAAAGGGTTTATTTTATTATATTTAGCCTGTTTAACATTAGCAGCATTAATCTGCCCTGCTTGAACCAGTTGTGGTAATAAAGAATCAAAGCTAACTTCATTTGGTCTGGCTATTTCAGTTTTATAAAAGCCAGAGTTTATCTGATCTAGAATACCTTGCTTAGAGTCTTTTATATCTCCTTGAGTATCGGCAAACCCAAAACCACCAACAGCACCCATTATAGCTGCTATTAAAGATTGTCCCGCTGTGGTCTGATAAAAAGGATCTTTTTTTTCAGCCATTAAATTACTCCTTTATCAATGCTTCCTGGCGAGTTCCAACAATCAAACTGGAAACCTTCATCTCCTGTTCTGTTGTATTCGTTCTCATCCATTATAATTTCTTTACTTAACTCTTTCTTAAACCCAGCAGTTACAATTTGGTCATTGTCTTCAGCTTGGATCATCTGAGCTATCTTCTTTAATAAATTTATATTGGTAATTGGTAGAATATCATTATCATTATGATAATCTGGAGTAGCAACTCTTCCTAATACTGAGATCTTAGTACAACAATCTTCTCCACCACCTTTGAGATTGAATCTCCTTAGGCTAATATTAGTATCTCCAGGAGCATATTCTCCCAACAAACCTCTCTCTTTCGTATCTGGATTATACCAGTATAATCTCACATAGCCAACAGTTTTTGTTTTATAAAGTCCTGTTATCTTTGAAAATCTCACTTTTGAGCGATTTGCCTTACTTGGCCCAGGTCGAGCTATATCTATTCTATGACCTGTAATATCTTCGTCTTCATGTGGAATATAAATATCCCTGTGATCCATATCTAGTCCTTGAACTAGAAAATGAGCATCACAGTCCTCTTCCATCTTAGGGACAGCAACTAAAAAAGCACCACAATCTGGAATATCATAACAAGTATAATAAGTGTTTGGGTCTTCGTGCAGCCCAGACTGAGAATTAGGATCGCCACAAGTATTGCAAGAACCTTTCCCACAACCACAACCATTACTATATGCAGAATTTTGCATATCACAATCTTCATGAAACTCGTACCACTTCCCCCAGACTCTCTCTGGATAGCCATCAATTTTTACTTTTAATGGCACTTGTAAATCCTTGGGGGCAGTAAAGCAGCCGTTACACGCATGGAAAACCCACTTACGAACATTACCGTAAGCGCCCATGTGAAGCGCCCTTTCGACCACTTCCATAACAGCTACTCTAACTTCCTCACTATCAGCACATTTCCCAGATTTACCTGTGTAATCTGAGATAAGTGATCTAGCCATTCCAAGTGTTATTACAGACATTTTTACCTACCCGCAATAACATTTTTGATTGTTTGGTATGTTCACATTTTTAACGCAACCATTACACTTAACACATACTTCTGAATCGCTTTTCCCTTTCAAGAAAACACCATTAGATGAGTATATACCATGTAAAGTTACAGTGTATTTTTTGTAAACAAGCCCAGTTCTATGACAGTTCGATTTTGAACCACAACATCCTCCAGACATACATCCTCCTTTTTTTAATTAATTAACTATTTCTTTGTTCCAGATTTGAATCTTTTTTTAGACTCAGATCCACTTCCATCACCAGACGGACAATGCTTCATGCCTTTACTGTTAGGTAAAACATTTCCACTATTTTTAGGATAGCCTTTAGCACTTGCTTTAGCGTATCCCCATCCATTTCCTTTCATTTCATTTCTCCTTAATAACCGATCCAACGAACGGCATAATAACTATAACCACCACTCTGATTAGCTGTAAATTGTGGGGAAAGATCAGGAGCGCCAGCAGCAGTCCCATCTAGTAATTGAAACCCATCTGGGATATTATTACTATTTCCATACAACCAAATAACTTGATCAGAACGATAATTATATACTCTTTTCCATGACCCTTTTTGCCACGCATACCAACCTAGCCAGTTTCCACTATTGTCAAATCTGGCCCACATTTTATCTTTATCATCAGCACTAGGAGTCTTATCTCCATATATAACGGCTTTATGAGTATCTTCAAACGGCCAACTAAACTGTAAAGAGTTAATTAACTCTTCTGCAAAGGCTTTTGGAGTAGTCCAACACCAATTACTTGGAGTTTTACCCAACTCCATCTTACCTGTTAGCTTGTCATATCTAGGCATCTTCTTCCTTTAATTCACACTCATCATCATCTACACCTGGTAGAGTTGAGTGAATATCTAAATCCCCTACAGTATCGCAACTATCAGAGGGTGAAAAGTGTTCTTTCTCTTGATCAAATTTATCACAAGAGATAGATTGCTGTTGACCATCTGCAGTTCTTTCAAACTGTAATCTTAAATTTAATAATTTCCAGTGTTCTCCTTTAATTGTAAGTCGTAATCCAAACTTACGCACTACTTTTCTTTTATCATTTGTAACTGGATCGCAGTCTTCTTCTTCTGGATCTCCGAGATCAACTTCCCTAAAACTATGATTACTAGGTATAGGTAAAGGTTCATCTATGCCACAGTTATCAGGGACATCTGGATCATCACTAGCATCGCAAATTTCCGTCTTAGCGTGATACTTAAACTCACCCCATTTAAAATAGCTTTTTGAAAAATCTGATCGCCCATCTACTTCAAATTTAAACTTTCCTGCGATCTCAGTTAAAGTGTAATCTATATTTTTAATTTCTTTATCAATAAAAGGATTTCTAAAATCATAATCCCTAGTGTAAATTCTTGATGTTATTGGTCTTTTTTCTCCTTCAAATACATCATAAGATATATCTTCATCCAGAATATAGAACCTATTGCAACCGTCTTTATCTTTTGAAATGAAAATTAAATCATCCCCTACTTCAACGATTTCCATAGGCTGTATTCCAGTCCAGAGGCCAGCCCAAGCTGGTACAGCCTGATCAACTAAACCAGAAACATTGTCCAATTCCAGAACTACCATGCCACAGTGTGCGTAATCATCTACCAATTGACCATCTAGGTTTTGAGCCGTTGTAAGAAACGGTCTTGCTGTAGCAAAAACTTTATTACGATAAGAAGCTAATACAGCTATTTCCAATAGCTCAGAGTCGTGATGCTCTAACCAACCTCTTACTTCTCGTGAAATAGGAGAGTTCCCCCATCTCGTTTGTTCATCTTGCCCCATATTAAGAGATCTAATATCTCCCCATCTCGACATAAAAAACAAATCAGAGTTTAAATTCGTGTGAGCTCTTTGACCTACTATACCAGCGTTATATAATAACATCCTTCCAAACTGAGTATTTTCCCAATCTTCTCTAGGGAGATCAGCTCTATAAGTAAAAATAGAATCTTTAGTTGCAGCAAAAAGTGGCCCTTGGCCTGTAGAAGTATCTACGCTTTGAAGAAAACCCATAGCAGTAATAGGATTATTTCTGTTCACACTACCTAGCGAGAAGAATTGACCGTTATACGGACCAAAGATCGAGAGAGATTCCTCGTAAGTAATAGGAGCATTTGCGTTAATACCACCTACAGGATCACCAGCACCAAACTGGTGGCCAAGAGCCGAAAACAATCTATTCTGATTAAATGTACCAAGCTCTGCAGCAGGTACTTCTGGAATTGATAAACCAGTAGAAGTAAGAGCATCATCATTAGCTCTTCTTGCTGTTGGACCATCTAAAATAATAGGCCTATTTGGATAATCAAACCAAACTTGAAAATCACCAGCTTGAGACCAGTTAATCCTTCTAGCATACTGTTGAGCTCTATCAGATCCTTCATAAGGTATAATCTCGGCTGTACACTTCTTATAATCAACTTTATATAAAATACCAGAGATCATTACAGTTAAGAAATTACCATTATCTCTGTGATAAGGAGCAGCACCTTGGAATTTACCTCTTTTTAAAACTTCTGAATAACTTAAGCTCGCTGTAGGATGGGTTCCATCTTCTTCCATCTCGATCTCGATATGTCTAAAACCTGGTCTAGGTTGTAGTGCATGATCTCGAGTAGAAACATTTATACCCTTTCTGTACCCGTGTTCGCTTATTTTGTCGCTAGAGATCCCGTCATTTTGACCAGAATAGAAAGATACATTCCCATCGTAAATATATTTATCTGCGTTCTCCATTAGACATTTTTACTTTTTAGAAGTTTCTTTCTTATAGTCAATATCTGGGTGAGCCTTTTTAATTGGCTTATAATACTTAGCTTCTTCAGCTGATATATATCTTCTTAAGAAACCACCTTTATTTGAGGTCTGATCAAAAATTACAGTTCCTGTTTTTAGGTTTTCAACTTTAACATCTCTATTAACTACTTCGCCTGGAGCAAATTCTGGCCTTCCATCTACATAATGATAAAGAAATGTTTTAGTATTTCTTTTCTCGTCTATGATAATTTCAGCAAGCTCTTCATTTCTAAATTCGCTTTTGCCTTGTTTTCCTGTTTTCTCTTCAGTCATAATTTCTCCTTAAACAATCTCGCAAGTAATATCGTAAACCCAACCAACCTCAAAAGCATCAGATCCTACAATAGGCTCATTAACTTCTCTGCTTACATATACAGCCCTATGATAAAGCGATGGACTAATACTCTGACCTGGAGCTAACATAAAACAACCGTTTAGATGTCTAGTTTCTCTAGCTATAGTAGTCTGACTATTATTATCAGCACCACCTAAAAATCCATTAGGTAAAGGAACAGGAGCCGTACTTGACCAACCATTTCTTCTACCGCCATAATGAATTGTAACCCTAGGGTTTTCAAAGTTTATAGCAGTTCCACCAGTTCCAACTAAATCTAATTCGTAGTCATGGTAAAATTGAACATTTCCATCAGATACATTATGCTGATCAAAGATCTGCATTGAGATAGAATATTTCTTAGTACAAGCTGAATCATTTGTGATAGTAAAAGTATCTAAGGTAACTGGACCTCTATATCTTCTAGTGTCATCACCATAATAAGTAGCTTCTCCAAAATCTTCATCACTTGTAATAGCTTGCTCAGGTAAACAAGTCGCTCCAAATACTCTTGGGAGTTGTGCAGCTTGAGGTATACAACAGTCGCCTGTCGCAATATCAGCTAAGCACTCTAAAATACAAGGCCAATTACATACACAAAACTCTAAATTATCTGGAAGTATTTCACTTTCAGCTACAGTAAAGTTAGGAGTTAACCTAACAGTTCCTGAGATAGGTTGATTACCTAAGTTATCTTCACCATCTAGTATTGGATCTGAGATTGTCCATTTTCTTTTTACTTTACCACCTAGACCATCATCTTCATAAGACTCTACGCAAAGTGGAAACCAAGCAGGGTAATAACAAGACTCTAATAAAGTCTGAACATCTGAGATGTTAATTATATACCCATTAGTATTTAAAGGATCTAAAGTTACGCAACAGTTCATTGTAAAACATGGAGGGCAACAATTAGTATCAAAGAAATCTGGAATTATCTGAATCGGCGGATCAACTGGATCTGGATCTGGATCTGGACTTGGGTCTGGATCTGGTAAAGGTTCAGCTATAATCTCTGGAAAAGGTTTTATAACCCAACAACCTAAGTCGTTATCCCACTGAACAATCTGACCTGTTTGAGTACCTTCTAATCTATAGAAAAAACCATTTCTACAAACTATAAGTTTTCCTGATCTCACTGAGATAGGATCTTCACAAGCTGATCTCGGTTTAACTCTTACAACTGGAGTAATCTTTTCACAATCATCATTTAAAGCTTTAACTAAATCTAACGGAACACCACCATCACCAAGGTTCTTAATACATAAAGTTTCTTGATCTGGAATATCATAAACAACATAACTGTAACCAGCTATTGCAATCTCATCACCTGGAATAAAATCTCCAACTGAAGTTACCTTAATAGGTGTACAAGTTAAAGGGTTTTCTAAATCACTATCAATCTCTGGTATAATGAAATCAGCACATAACATAGTACCGTCTGATCCACCTTGAGACTCGATTACTAAACTTTGTTTTGGAGGTAATCCAATAGCAAAACAAGTATCACACTGAACAAGTTGCCCTTCTGTTAATTCATATTTCTCTGCATTGTAAGCACAGCAATCTTCTGGTTGAGAAATAGTTACAGTGCAATTAGTCCAAGAATCAACTTTAAAGAAACCTAAACCTTCTGCAAAAACAAAAGAACCAAAGAATAAATCTCTAGTAGTATCAACTGAGATCGTTACTGGATCCCCACCACAAACAGGAGTATTAAAGCTATGTCTTACACAAGTTTGCATTGACTTGTAACCTTCTGGAAGTTTCCCTTTATTGTTCATAGGCTCTAACATATCATCTTCAAAATGACCACGATCGTCAAAATCTACACCTGTTGAACAAGTATCAAGTACTGTTTTCTTAGCAGCTTTTCTAGGCCTTTGATGATATTTTTTGTTTACTGAACTCTTTTGGCAATTACCCTTACAAGTTTTTTCTGGCTTACCACAAGCTCCACATTTAGGTTTACTCATTACCTGTTTCTCCTTTCGTAAATAACACTCTTAACGAACGCTAATAGATAAATAATTACAGCAACAATCATCGCTGGCATTTCCTTATCTGTTAATAAATCTTTTGCTTTCTCTGCTAAATCTGGATAACCTAACATGGTTAAAAAACCAAAGATTAAACCTGAGATTAAAGCTAGTCCGTGCCTTATGTTTCTCTGTAAGAAACCCTTTAAAAAAAATTCTCTTATTTTATTTAGCATTTAATTTCTCCCAAACTTTAGCAGCATTATTTTTTTTTAGATCTTTTTTATCTAAACCTTTCACTTCTAATCTTTCCCCAAGGGCTATAATATCTACCTCTTTTAATTTTAATAAATCTTTAAGGCTAGTAAATTCTTTATGAGGACAAACATCTTCTGGGCTTTTTTTACAAGTTCCACAGCAGTCATCATCTTCTTCTTTAGGTTTAAACATAGCTTCAATCGCAACTTGGATCTCATCTCGCTTAATAAGCATCTCAAGTGTTATCTCCTGATTTTCTTCACTTACATCAGGGAATACATCAATGATATATTCATCTCCAAATTTTAAATTTGCTTTCTCTATATCTTTTAAACTTTTAATTATCTTCATTTTAAACCCTTGTATATTTAATCCAAAAATCAACCCAGTTACTTGGAATTACTTCATCCTGTCTATAGAAACCCCAATACAATCTTTGAGTCGATCTATATTCGTGAAACTCTTTTCCCATATATGGCCCTCTTGGCCCTGCTCCATCTCCACCCTGCCCTTGTGTAGCATCTATCTGTGGACTGTTTGATGAGTTTCTGTAATTACCAATTCCTGAAATCTTAGGAGTTTGAAACCCTGCTTTCCCTGGAATTGTTAAAAAGAACCAACCAATACCTGTATTTTGAGAAGTTAAACAACTCATCTTATATGAATAAGACTCTTCGTCCGAGTGCCTATCTAAAACTTGTACTGTAGTCATTGCACCTTTACCAGCAGCTGTAATCGTAGGATCTCCTGGATTAGACTGTCTTCTGATTGGATGTTTATGATCACATCTAACAACTAAATTACTCGTTCCAGCAGAACCAGTTCTTAAATCTGTGTCAGCTCTATTGTCTGCAATTGGAGTAGTATTACAAAAAGATACAGTAGCATCAGAACCATCTTGACCGTCCTGTCCATCTTGTCCAGCAGGACCTTGAGCACCTGTAGCACCATCTTGACCGTCCTGTCCATCTTGACCAGCAGCTCCTGCAGGCCCTTGAGGACCAGTAAGATCTTTTGAATTAAATATTTTTAACTGTTCGCAAATACATGCTAAAGCTTTATATATACAATCTAACATTATTTACCTACCTTAATTCCTTTTCTAGTTCTAAACTTCTCTAAGATTGATATTCTTCCTTTCTCTTTATTAAGTAAGTATTCTTTAATCTTAGCTTTAGTTATTGGCTTACCATCTCTAGGATCAACTTTAGTTCCTAATTTATTTACAGCCTGTTCTATAGTTAACATAATTCTCCTTTAACAATCACAATACTGAGATAAGCTAGTTAATATCTCAAATCTCACATTTCCTAAATATTCTTCAAACGCACTAGCAGTACCAAAAGCACAAGTCGTTAATGTAGTTCCAGCTAGTAAATCTCCTACTGGAATATCAAAGTCTAAATACCTATCAGCTTTATTTCTAGGATCTGTACTTCCATTAACACCAACCCCACCTTGAGCAGTTCCAAAATTAGAAGTATTGTCAGTAGTATTATTAGCACTTTCTCCTACTAACATACCTGGCCCACTTGCATCATTAGGCCCAATAAACGCTTGGAATCCTGTTGAATTAAAAGGATCACTCACATCATGACAATCAAAGTAAATCCTAACTGATATTTTAGTAGCAGGATCTAATGCTGTTAAACAATCTGCAGCTTCAATACTAAAAGGTAAAACAAAATCACTTATAGTAGTTGTACTAGGAGGTACATTACCTGTAGTAGCAGTTAATGGAAAACTCGCAATACTTCCTGTAGGGTTCCCATCTCCATCAATAAATTCAGCATCTCCAACTATTAATTTTGGGCACTCCTTACATCTTTCTTCGCATAAACAGTTCATAAGCTCCTCTAATATTTCATTTGTCTTAACTTGCTCAGCTAGTATCTGTGCATCTAAACAACCTAATGTTCCTAGTTTTGGATTACAATCAGCTTCAGTTACAGTCTTAGAATCAACCCAACCTCTAATATTTCCACCTGATAGAAATTGCTTTCCACCATTAACTTCAAAATCAGCTAAAGTCGCAGGAGCTGTATTAGTGTCAGTAGTTAACCAAAACAATTCTTCTTCTGGTACACATTTAATAAATTGACCATTATCATTAGCAGTAAATCCTTGAGTTTGTAACCAAGCATTTAACCCACCAACTGGAACATTTGCTGTATTTCCATTTAAGAAATTAACAACTACAGCTTGATGGCCACCATTACTTCCAATTCTTATGTTGTAACAAGATTTATCTTCACCTTCGCAGCACTCAACTTCGTATTTCTCTAAAGGGTTACAACCACTACAACAAACTTCTACTAAACACTCTAAAACAGGTTCAACGACTAATTGTTTATCTACATACCAATCGCAAACTAAATCACCTTTACAATCTAAATATTCGTAAGATTTGTAATTAACAGTCCCAAGTTCAGTCTTAACTATACTAAACTCCCATTGTCTACCTTTACAATCAGTAGCTTTAAAGCACTCTAAATTAACATCGTAACAACTTATTGACTGTCCATAACAGTTTGTAGCCTTTCCTCTATCGCAACCAATTCCACTAGGGAAGCTATTAGCAACTCCGTTAGCACTATCATACCAAGATGAGATCGCACCCCATAGAGTTTGATTTAAAACTCCCCAAGTTCCAGTTGTAGCTGGTACTGTAACAGGTGTAGTTAGAATATTAACACCATCAACTAAAATCTCATCAATCGTAGCAGTTCCACACTTAAATTGTTTATCAGGAAATCCTGCAAAATTAGGAGAACCATCAATTCCTTTTACCTCACCCCAAGGAGTATCGTATGAAGTTTCATATCCACTTCCATCTCCTGTCCCTGCATTAGGCGACCTAGGTAAGGTAGCACCCGTAAATGGGTTTCTAACAGCACCATTATCCCAAGTATATTTATAGTCTGTTGATTTCCAACATTTAGGATCTCCATAAGATTTGTCTGAACAATCAGTAAAAGGCCCCTTTTCATCACTAGGAATATCAGTTCCTAAAACAAAAGGCCCTTCTGTAATTACTGTTCCACTACAAACTTTTTTTACAAAATCAACTTTTACACAATTAGCAGAACATTGAGTAAATGTTTCAATTATCTCACACTCTTTACAAGCAGGTAAGAAGCCACCAACTAACTCATAATCTTCTAAATTTCCATCTTCATCAGTTGTGAAAAATTCAACAGTAATGCCATCACCACAATCTTTATAGACAGCTGTTATGTTAACATCATCATCTGGATCATCTGTATCTAAGTCATCGCAACCTGGTACAACTTGAAAGCTACATAACGGCTCTGGTGTAACAGGAAAATCTTGCTCTATCTCAATACAGCAGTTACATTTATCATCTTCTTCTGAAAGTTCTTCACAAGTTTTACACTCTTTTACAACCGTTTCTTCTGATTCGCCAATTCCTGTAATTAAATTAAAGCCTAGTCTATTAGGATGATTAGTAGCAGTTACAACAGCCCCTACAACGATAGGATCGCCTGGACATGTAGTAATTTGAACATATTGCCCTCTGGCAGCAGTAAAATCAAAATCAGCAGGTGGAATTGATCCTAGCCCTTGATTAGGAAGTTTAGAAGCTCTCCACTCCCACCATCTTAAAGCAACTTCACAAGCATCTGGAAAACAATCAGCTAATGCAGCAGTCCAAGCAACCATTTGAGGACCCCAGCCAGAAGCTGCAGGTAAAGTACAAGCTTTTACAGAACCATCTGACATTGTTAAATCAACATCATAAAAGTAATTATATCTTAGTGAAGTGTTTTCTATTCCTGTATATATAAATTTACACTTCTTTTTTATTAAATGTTTTTGCTCTTCTGGTACGCAAGGTTCGCCCGTGTCCATAGCCATAATCTCAGTTTTTACAATGTTAGTAACATCTTCTGGATCTGGGTAAGTAATTTGATAAGTTATTGTCCATTTTGTTCCATCTCGGCACTCAGTACCTGTGATAATATCTGGCTCAATAGGAATAGGCTCATCGCAAGGGATACCAGAATCTATTAACTGTTCTGGTTGAGCAGCGCCATCAATCCAAGATAGTATCTTCTTTTGCCAAGTACCATCTATACAAAGATAGGGAGTTACTTCATATTCAAAATCTTTTTTATTTTTACAACAGTCAACTAACTCTTGTAAAAGACTTTCTAGTAAACTGAGATCAATTACACAAGCATTTGCTTCAATAGCACACTTGATTTGGCACAAGAGCTTCTTAAAAAGCTTAGGAGCACTTCCTCTTGTTACATCAACATCTGGACAACATATATCTTTTTTAGCCATTAATCTTTCCTCATATCTCTCACTATCCACTCTAGCTTAGTGTCCATCTTAGAAGTTTTAACTTCTATCTTGTTCACTTTTTCCAGTAAGGTATAATTTACTGAATTTATCTGAGATTCTATTATCTCTTGTTTTTTCTTTACTTCTTGTATATCTGCTTTAGCATGGTTAAGGTCGCTGTAAACCATCACTAGAATAGCAATAGATGTTAATACTATTGGTAATAACTTTATACTAGCTTCCTTAATCCAACTATTTTTCATTTATTTAACTTTGCATCGCTAAAATTTCTTGAAGCTTTGCTTCTTTTCTAGCATCATATTCTTTTTTAGTTATCTCTGATAAGCTGAAATCTAAAGCATTTATAGCTTTATTTATCTCGTCTTCGCTAAGAACACCTACATTAACCCCAGCTAATACTTTTAAAGTTTCCCTTTCGTTCTCGCCAAAAGCATAAGTTTTCTTATCTTTATTTATTTCATAGTATTTCATAATTAAGTCCTTACAATTCTATATTCTATTCCTAGCCAAGATAACCTTCTTCTTATAAAGTTTACTCTTGGCGTTAATGTATTTGTTATAAATAAATTCAGAGCATACTCAACTGTCTGTGGAGCATTTTGATTTAAAGGTATTGATTTACCTACAAGCCCTAATATGTTATTATTATGAGCATTATTATTAGCAACCCCCACACCATCATCAAAAGTTCTAGTATCATTAACAGCAATAATAGATCCTCCGTTTATTTGAACCTGCCCAACTGTAGAAATATGTCCACTTTCTGTAAAGTTTTGCGTTGCTGTTGATAGCCAAGTTCCAACACCCCCACACGAAACATACTTCAAGCAGCTCGGAAGCTGATAACCCATAAATGTTGTAGGGTTTGGCATATCTGGAAAACTTCCAGTTATTGAGTAGATATCATAATTTGGAGTTGCAAAATCTGGAGCGACAGCACCAGTATCGATTGGAACATTAATTAGACCTAAATATGGTACAGCTTTTGGAAAAGGATTTAATTTATACAATACATCAGTCTGATCACCGAAAACACCCTCACCACAACCTAAGTCGCAATCAGTAATACAACCATCAGCATCTCTAGTAACTAAACTAACACTAGGGTTACCTGTATTGTTTAACCCAATCTTATTCCCAACAAATCTTAGAGTACAATCTAAATCAACAATAATATTACCTGTTCCATCTCGAGTTAACCCTTGTCCTATTCCGATACATTGATTTACACAGTTACAAAAATCAATCCAAACTTGACTAGGAGTACCTGTACAAGAATTTGGTATTAATGTTACTGGAATATAATCAGTATCATTTGCATCAACTGGATTCTCTAAAACTAAACCAACAATACTATTTGGACTTCCTGCTATTACAAGATCACTTAGGCCACTTGGAGATACAGCACCCATTATAGTTGCAGCACCATTTGCATTCATCGCAGCAGCTAAAGTTGTAATATCAGTTCCACAAGCCGTTCCACCAGGAAGTGGTATTAAATTAACACCATCAAAAATCCCTTTAACACAAGCTGGAAATGAAGTGAATTGTAGTCCACCTAAAACATTTACAGTGTATGAACAGTTCGTTAAACCTTTTTCAGCCTTTAAGCAATTAATCCAATCAACTAAGTTAGCACAAGTAAATCCACCACCTGTTGCACCAAAGCAACCTGCAAATTGGCTCATATCCACTTTTGAAACAGCAGCTTGAGCATTAGGATCAACTAAGACCATATCACAAGGAGCAACCGAACCACCTACAGCAGTTAAATCATAAGTTCCTGGAACTGAACCACCGGGAAGTAATCTACACTCACATCCTGGAGCAGTTGGTAAAGTATCTAAAAGTACTACATCAAAAGTAGCACCGTTGCAGACTCTCCAAACCATTTGAGGCTCTTCGTCTGTACCTGTTCCAATAAATTTAATAACTGTACCTGTTGGTAAGTTTTGAGTCGCAAGCCAAGCTTCAACTTCTGCTGAAGTAGGGCTGGCAGGATCTGCAAACTCAGTATCTGGAATTACAACACAACCTGGTAGGCAACTAGTAAGTTGAGCACAAGTTAGTTGATAAGTAAAAGTATTATTAACTGTATCAGCAGTAAACACAAAAGGAGTACCATCTGGAGCTAAAAACTTTCCTTGTAACGCATTACATAAATCTTCTAAACTAAAATCAGCACCACCATTAGCACCTGGATTAATTAAGTTCCCAGTATCTCCACTTACAGAAGCAAAAGGGACCGCATTTCCTGCTAAATCAGTATGAGAACCAACTCCAGTTGTTACGTCAAAGATAAAACTATCTGAACCAACACAAGCCTTAATAAAAGGACAAAGAACTGAAACAGTAGTATCGTCTCCATCATCAGCTAAAGTTAAATCAGCGGCTATACAAGCAACTACATCAGCGCAAGTAAGGACTGTATCTGGATCTGTTGGTAAGCAATCTAAAATTATTTCTTTTATTTTATCAAATAAAGGAGTAGCTGGGTCTGTATTTAAGTTTGCCAAGATGCACTCTGCAACTTCATCGCAAGTTAAAACAGTATCAACTGGAAGAGTTAGCTTAAGCTTCTCTATTAAAATCTCTGCGTATCTCGCTCTACAATCCTTACAACAAGCTGATTTAATATCACAGCCTTTAAGTTTTGTATAACCATCTACAAATAAGTCTAAATCATATTCGATTGGTAATTCCCAATCTCCGTTAGTATTACAGAAAGCTTCTCCTGTAATCTCAGCAATTATCATACCACAGCCATCAAGAGTAAGTGCTGGGTTTTCTAAGATTATGATTAAATCTTCACAAGGTCCACACTGTGGGACATCGCATTTTCTGTCGTAAATTAAATTTGTTTCTTTTATATTAGCCATTTGTTTTTTCCTAAAAAAATTAGATTGTCAGTTAGTCCCGAAATTCAGAACTAACCGACAATGTTAAAGTTACTTGCTAGTTTTTACCTTAGCAGTTGACTTCTTAACAGTAGTTGCTGCTTTCTCTTCAGTCTTCACTGGAGCCGCAGAAGTCTTACTTCCACCACAACATCCTTCACCTTGTTTTGCTTTCACTTTTGGATCACAAGTGTCTAAAAGTTTTTCACAATCAGGGCATCCGTTCTCTTCAGTTGGAACAACACAAAACTTCGTATAACCTTTAGTGTTACAGAAAGTTGAGTAATCTTGAGCAACTTTTACGATTCCGTTAAAGTAAGATACAACTTCTACTTTCTCGTACTCGCCTGTTGAACAAACTAATCCCATTAATGTATCAACTTTAGGATCAAACTTAATTGGATCACATAAAAGATAACCAACAGTTGGATCAGCTGGTAAGTAAGCATCACATAAGATAGGGTGTACTATTTCTGAAGAGCAAGCTCTCTTATCAGCACATTTAATTCCTGTGTACTTTCCATCGCAACATGCAACTATCATAGGTTTCCCATTTTCATCTAAGAATTGGATTCTTACTAAGTTCATATCAGTATTATCAGCAACTAAAATAGCTGGTACATAATTACCAGTATTAGTTTCAACTTCGATAGGTCCTGGAACACTTGATAAGAAATCATATTCAAACAATAAGTCCGTTCCAACTTCTGTAGGAAAGCAACATCCTAAGCTATCACAAGGACAACCAGTTTCTAATGTGTTATCACAAACAGGTGGATCTTTAGGACAACCATCTTCGTCTTCATGCCAATAACTAACTTCTTGACCTTGAGGTTTTCTCTTAACTAAGATTGAGATTGTATCAGTGAAATCTCCTGGCTCAACACCAATCTCACCAGTAGCAACATACCAACCAACTCTTCTAAATGGGTCTTCACATCTTTCAGGGTTAAACCATTTCCAATCAAAAGGACCAGTTTCAGCATCAAAGTTAGTTTGTCCACCAACAGAAGTTAATGGTTTTCTAGCTCTATAGCAGAATAAGTCTTTTAAAAGAATCAAGATAGATTCAAATTCAGCAGTATGGTATCTTGGGTTCGTAATTGGTCTAGTACCAATCTCGATCGCAACATCTCTCATATAAGGAAATACTCTTTCAAGATCTCCTGCTTCGTTCTTTCTATCATATCTTGGAGCATATAGATCTGGCATAAGCACAAACATATTTCCAAGTGTATCAATAAAATTATATCTATTAATTAGTTTACAATCTCTTGCACAACCCAATCTAAGGTCTTCTCTTAGTTCTGGATCTTCATAAATCATATCATGTAGAGTTTCTGGATGTCCGATTAAACCAAACATAGCCATACCACCCATATTAGTAAGAGCAAAACTAGCTGCTTCTTGTGCTAATTGATGATAAAATGATCTCAATAGTCTGTAAGTTAATTTACCTACTTCAACACCAGCTGGGATCTTTGGAAAACAGTATGGGTCTTCAGTATTAATTGGTAAGTAAGGTATCGCAACATGTTTAACAGAAAAACTATGAGATGTATTTCTCGAAAGCTGTTCCATAATGTTTGCAGATACATTAGAAAGGTTTTGAAATATAGCGTTCTGCACTTGCTGATATTGAAAGTAAGTTCTAATATCTTTAATACAAATCGGTTTCGTTCTGATGTCAGCTTGCATTAAGCTGTAAGAAACAGTTTCCAATCCATGTCCGATATCTTCCCACTTGTATCCACAAGCGTCATGATCATCACAACCACCTAAAGCTCCTTCAAGCCCTTGTTTAGTAGTTTTAACATTTCTGAAAAATTCATTTCCATCAAATTGAGGTCCTGTATCACCGAAGAAACGAACTTTTTGTAATTCAAGTCCAACTCCGTCTGGGAATACTTTTACTGGGAATAAGTCTATCCAGTATTTTCTCATCTCGTAAGA
>ENA-ORXR01001796-ORXR01001796.1-marine-metagenome-genome-assembly--contig:-NODE-1796-length-21810-cov-23.438642_pt1 | contig 21810 bp, 30 predicted proteins | sample MGYA00237866_ERZ511479 | MGnify/ENA metagenome assembly ERZ511479 | reverse complement strand
GGGGGCTTTGTGTCTGCTTCTGGGCGCTGTGGAACATGGCAAGCACGAGCACAAATGCAACCATTGCCGCCGTTTTTTCCAAGCATAACAAGGCCCACCCGGTCAGTCCGACGTCGACGACCCGGCAGTAGACGGGCGTCCAGAAGAATCCTCAAAGAAGCGCTGTAGGTAATCATCCCCCCGTCGAACCTCCCCGATAAATTGTCGAAGCAAAGCGAGAATGGAGGGCACCGTCAAAGATGCGCTCGCTGCGTACTCCATGAGCTCGTCGCACGAACTCTTGCAGGTCGGCTCACTACGTGTCACGGACGCTCCAGTGTACATACTTCCCTACCCAATAAAGTGGCGGATAGCCAACTTCACCTTCCTCATGTCCGCACCGTCCGGCAACGCCACATACTGCAGCGCCGCTCTCTTGATATCCTTGCCCTTCGCTCCAAAAAAACGGGTTCGAGCTCCCCAGCACCTCCTCTCCTACTCTGTCGCCGCGGCCGCCCAGGCTCGCCTCTCGGTTGAGGAGGCGCTGGCTGGCGCGATTGACCGCCGAATACTGCGGCGCGGTCCGCAGGGGGTTCTTCAACGCTGAAACCACAGCAGTCCGGCGCTCGTCGAGCTGTATCGCCCCCAACGCCCCAGGAATGGCTTGTCCCGTCCCACCCGCGGGTTTGCCACTCACATCTGAGACAAAAGAGCCTACTATGCGAGCGGCTGGACGGGCAATCCCATCATCCTGCATCGCTGCGGAAACGCCCGCCGCCGTTCGAACGGCGGCCGTTGCAGCCGCCCCGACCAACCCAGTCAAATCAATAATGACTGACTGGGCTGCGTGTGCTCGAAACCGCTCCCCGTCTGTAGGAAGAATCTTCGTCAGCTCGAGCTTGTGTTCGCGTGCGGCCTTGTTCTTCTTCCGCTGTGTCGGTGCAATGTTCTTGAGGGACGACTGCAGCCGCACATGCATCTGCTCCATGTCGTGCTCGGCGCATGACCAGCGCGGCGCGGCCCTGGCCACAATGGCTGCTTCAACGCTATCGGGCATGTGTCCGATCAAGCCACAGACCGCGCAAGCCGCCGAGCAGGGCCCGCACGTGCTCTGCTTGCAGCCGCAGCGAACGTTTGCTTCTGTGTTCACGGGGCAGCGGATAAGCGTGTTCCCGGCCAAACGGTAAAGACCGCACTTGCAAACACGCCGTGCCGTGTTCTCCGAAGTCAACACCAAACAAAGAAAGGTGGCACAATAAGAAATGGAGTACACGAGCACACATCGTGAAAAGTTAGTTTCCTGTGCTCATTCTCATCGCTGCTGTGACCATTACACTGCGAAAAACAAACCTGTGATCAACCCTGACTTGAGTGTCAACAGATAACGGACCAGTGCTCACAAAAACATCAGACGCCGCTGTCCAGGGCACCCGAGCGTACCGGGCGGTGATGACGCATCTTCAATGTGTGCCTCGCCTGCGCCAATGGAGGCCATGTTGACGACAGGACACCCGTACACGCGCGGAAGGGACAGAAGTGAGCAAGAACGCACGGTACGAGCGGCACCTCAGGATGTGGAACCGGCCGGGACGCAGACAGTGAGACAGCGAGGGCCCTGTCACCTCTCGAAGGCCGTCGTCATTGTCGTCGCCATGTGTTCCGCGACCTGGCCCGCACCAAATTGGTCGCAGGTTGCGCCAAAATTGTGACTGAGATGAAATAAAAGGAGTTGTATAATACATGTATAATTGTGTTGGAAATTAGAAGTACGGCTGTGTGTTCGTGTTTCTGTTCGGATCGGCCAAATTTGGGCAGACTGAAATAGTTGGGCAAAGAGTTGAACTTCGTGCTGCTGCATCGCGATTGTACATGGTACCAGAACAATGGGTTGTACGGAACTGTGCTCTCTCGGGATCTGCGTCCAACGCTCTTCCTCTCATAGAACTGTCCTTCCTCGCATCAGCGTTCATCCCTCCTTCCCCTGACCCCTTCCCCCTATTTTTCGTCTACCCACTCTCAGCCCGCTACTCTTCGCGCTCCCAGAAACCACCGTTCCACCTTCCCCCGTGCGCTAAATCTCCAGCCGCGCACACCCCAGCAGCGGCATCGACCACTCTCCGTCCCGTCCCCACGACCACCGCCACGACCACCGTCGTCACCACCAGCGGAGCCACGGCACCGAAATCGCACAATCATCTGCCCCGCTCCAATGACGGCTCTTCCGGGATGACAGCCATCATACGTACCTCCGAAAATGGTAGCACCCACGCCGGGCGACGGAGTCTGGACGGCGAACGGGGGGCACAAACCAGATGAAAGGGTAGGGGGGGCGCGGCAGGATGACTACAGGGAAAACAGAGGCGGTGGGGGTTGGAACAGGGGGGGGGGTCTGCGAAGGATTGCGGACGGGGGTGAAGGCGCGGGGAAGACGTGGGGAAGACGTGGGCGCGCAAAGGAAGCCCATCGAAAGACGTCTGTGGGCGGTAGCACCTGGGCGATGGGTTGGGGCGGGGCGGGCCCGATCAGGAGAGTTCGGGGAAGGCGAAACACTTTAGGCGCGCAAGAACCTTATTGGCTGATCAGGTCGCTTCACATGACACTTTTTTCGGATTCAACCATTGAGGGCGCCATGCTGAGCGACAGCTGTGGGTTTGATTCGACCATTATGTGGCAAGAAGTGCGCGTGATTTGACACTCGCCGGCGGCGTTTGGTTTCCGCGCTCGCTAATGGCGTCGACCCCAACGGGGTGCAGGCGACACGCCACTTCCGGCCCCCCGCTACCGCCCCGCCTTCCACTGTGTTCCTTTTTTTCCCCCCCGCCTCTGCTCATTATGTTTCTCTTCTTCACCCCTTGGCGTACCCCCCCCCCAACGTTACCCTTTTTGTTGGGCTCGGTGTGGATGATTTGGCTTCGGTCGAGCTTTAGGTTAGGTGTTTTTGGCATTGTGGGGACAACACTTAGCGATGCAGATGAGGTAGAGGGGAGAGCGACTGCCGTCATTAGTTGAGGGATCGTCTGGTAGCCGCTGCGGGAGTATCCGGAATAGCGGCGGTCGTGGCGATGGAGATGATGGAGTGGGGGGGGCGGGCTTGGTGAGGCGATGTCGCTTCTTTTGGGGTGGGAGAGGAGGACGATGGCAATGTAAACTGAACGGGAGGAACTGTGTAGCTATGCATACGCCTAACGACAACTCAGGGACGGGGGGGGAAGATGGAGAAACAAGAGGGGCTACGCAAGAGCACGATGATGGCTGTCCCAGATTGGAAGCGGTACACGGTACACCGTTGAAATTATTGGTAGACCACTTGGAAAAGAGACCGAAAAGTAGGGAAAACAAGTTAGCTGGGACTCAAACTACCGTGAGTGACCGGAGAGAGTCGAATCTGACCGTGCTCGAATGACGGCCAGCCATTGGCTTCGGAACGACTTGACATCCGTCGAGTGGGCGTGGTCAGTTACTCCATGGGTCTTCAAGCGTTCCCGTATTGCAAAACGAGAGATCACCAGCCAAGCGTACTATTTAGCTGGCGAACATCCAGCGTCTTTCGCCGCATTTGTTGTTGTTGTAAAATCATATCGGCGTATTTGATCCTAACGGTCGCTCAGCGTCTTTTCCGTGTGTTCTTCACTCGTGCATGTGTCACGCAGGGAGTGTCTCGGAAATGCAGGGGACGTCGCACGCCGGTTCCATGGGGACCCTCCCACTCTCTATCTTTTTGTCCCCTCTCCCAACGCATGCACTCGTAGTCCCGCACACTAAGCTAAACAACGTCCTTCTGACCAAAAACATACCCCCAGCAGGCTCTTCATTTTCTGAAGGCGTGCTCTCGGCAATCGCAGCAGCTTGACGGCTACCAGCCAGCGGCATCTCCGCGCGCATCTTCATATCAACTACGCTTGACAGGATGGGGAGCTTGCCGAGGAGCGTCGGGAGCAGCTGCGCGTTGCTACGGATGAAGTAATGCATCTCTAGGTTCTGCGCCGAGAGAGTACCCCAATGGCCTTTCGGCTTCCTCCCCTGCTTGCCCACCGGACTGACCGGGGTCGTAGGGAGGGGGGGACGCCCCCGCACCAAGAGTTCAAATTCCTAGTGCCCTCCAGTCGTGAACATATACAGGCCTGGGAGCTCCAGGTTGTGTAATGGCTCTAGGGGAAGGTGCGTTCCGCGGCTTTTCTTCAAGCCGCCTACCGATTTGCCAGGCTTCAGGACATATTCCTTCAAGTCGCTGTGGTCACACCGCCCCACGGCCGTGATGATCTTCCTCGCTCGCTCCGTCACGGCGCTGCGCTGCCCGCAACGTGCTCGCCGACTTCAGTTACGTGGGGTGCAGTGGCAGCCGTGTTCCGTGCGTCCGGGTCGCTCACCCTCCCGAGTTTCCGGTGTGGGGTGCCCTCATGTGCCCACACACGCTTGTGCACGCGTGCATGGGTGCGTGCGCGTGCACGCGAGCCAACCCAGCCACTTGAGCCACTCCGGAAAACCCCCTCTGTGGTGGCACCAGGGGCACACAAGCAGCTGCTGGGAACTGGCCTGCCCAGCACAAGCGCAGAAAGCCACACAAACGGGAACAGGATGCAATCTACGCGGGATTAGGATGCAATCTCGCCCCTTTCCGTCGGACTGCCTGCGAATCTTGCGAACCATTTGTTGGTGCAAGCCAACTGGCTGGCCATTGGAGTGACGTTGGGATCTCGACCGAATCAGATCCGCCTTGTACGGAGTGAAAACATCAAAAAACGCTGGACGTGATCGGACAAGCGTACTTCGTCGCTGTCGTGATCGGGGCCGCGTATGCTGAACAAGTACGTCTTTGTATCGCATTCAAGCGTTCTTTCGGTAGCGGCGCCCAAGAAGGTAGCGTATTCATGCATGAAGGCCTATCTTCAAGCGTACGCGTTCATAGACTTTAAAAGTACGCGCGTATCACTCTTGCGAAAAGTACGCTTGAAGACCCCTGGTGCGCACCCGCGTCTGCAACGCGCCGGCAATTAGCCGCCGCGCCGCCGATTCCGAGAGGAAGTGCATGCTGCCCCGCGCCCGCCGGCGCGCCACCTATCCCTTCACCGCAGAGCCGAGCACCGCCTGAGGGACCGTGCGCGAGGTGCAGGGCGGCGCGTACACGAGCGCAAGACCACGACCGGACCGCGGAGAGCGCCCGCCAGCACCGCTCTGAACCATAATTTAATCCAGTTTAACTGAATGAAGAACAGTACGGTCCTCGGCGCGGTCTATCTTGCACCCGGGGGGGTACGGACCATGCGCGAAGTGGCCGACTGGATTAGAGTCGCAGACCCGGTTTCCGACGCTGAGAAGGCTTTCGCCGTGGCCTGCGCGCAGCTCGGTTCGGCAGCGGTTGTCGACTCAACACCCGGTGGCGGAGGCCTGTCGGGGTCAGGCCAAGTGCCACCTCTCTTGCCATCTGCGGAGCGCACGCAAGCGAGATCATCTCTCTTGCAATGGGAGAGCACCAGCGGGGCGCTGCCCGCCACTTCTTCAACCGCAGCCGTACGGTCTCTGGGTACCGACGCCCGCGCCGAGCTGACGGCCTTTTTGCGCATGGCCGAGTCATCCCAGTGGGAGCTACCCTTGCCATTTTGGTTTCGACAGCGGCAACAGTTCCCTGCTTTGTACCGATTTGCTGGAGTCTTCTTTGGTGCTATTGGACCATCATCATCTTGTGAGCGTGCTTTCTCTTTTACCGGCGGCCTGGTGAGCGACGAGAGGTCGTGCTTGTCTGTTGAGAGCTTTGAGATGCACTCCCTCGTCTCGGCGAACATGGCTGAGGTGCCAGGTGCCGGTGCATCCGTTCCCATCCTGACGCATGACGCCGCAGCTGCTTTCCGCAACCACATGAACTCCTTTGTTCCTGAGGAGGACGGGGGGATCGCTGGCGACGTGGGTGACGGCTGGGGGAGTGATGGTGGGGATAGTGTGGTGGAGAGCGACTGAGGACGGTGCGTTTATTGTGCATGTTTGACATACGAGCGTAAACATTGTTGGGACAGACGTCTTGCAGCGCTCCCAACAGCGCGGTGCCGACGCGGCATTTCACCAGCTCCTCTCGTCCGCATTTAATTCCCTGTCGCCGATAAGACCGCATGACGTTTCCCTTGTGACTTTGTCACGATCGCCACAAGGAACCTGACGGGACGAGACAACTACAGGATACACCCTTGTGTACTTCCCAGACTGGTATAGACACTCTGACGGCGCCAACGTACCGCCACATGCAGTGATACAAAAAAAAAAGTAAAAGCAACTCTAAAACATGGGCCTTGTGGCCGTCACAAGAGCCAACCCAGTCGCACCGACGAAAGGCGCAACGCACATGCAATCGTCCCTCAATTAGCAACCGTCTTCATCCTTGTGGGGCGTGGTGGCGAGCAGGATGATCGACGCGGTGGCGTTGACGACTAGCGCCGCGTACATGCTCCTATTGTTCAAGTTGATGCAGTCCGCGTACTTGTGGGGCGTGGTAGTGGGCGGGGCGACCGACGCGGTTGGGCCGACGACGAGCGCCGCGTACATGGACTTGTTGTTGAAGTTGATGCAGCCCTCGTACTTGTGGGGCGTGGTGGTGGGCGGGGCGACCGACGCGGTGGCGCCGACGACGAGCGCCGCGTACATGGTCTTGTTGTTTAAGTTAATGCAGTCCTCTTACGTGCAGGGCGTGGTGGTGGGCGGTGCGACCGAAGCGGTGGCGCTGACAACCAGCGCCGCCAACATTTTCTTGTTGTTCAAGTTGATGCAGTCCTCGTACTTGTGGGGCGTGGTGGTGGGCGGGGTGACCAGTGCGGTGGCGCCGACAACGGGTGCCGCGTATTGGCTCGTATTGGTAAAGTTGTCTGAGTATTCGTACTCGTGAGGTGCGGTGGAGCACGGAGTGGAAGACAGGGTGGTGGCGTTCATGGGAGCATCGTTCGTCTCCTCACTTGCACCATCGTGGAGATAGCTGTTGCGGGTGTGGTTGCCGTTCGAGGAGACGTGACGGGGCGGCAGCGCGTTGTGGACGTGAGTTTTGGATTGAACGTGTGTAGATGGTGCAACGGGAAAGCACGATGGAACGCGGGTGCGCAGACGAGTGCATCATGTCAAAACGTCGTGCTCATGAGAGGAAAGCGAGTGAGACGTGAACTGAGAATAAGAGAGAAAAGCAGTGCCGTAGGCAGTTCTTCTGTGTGATGCCTCCCAGTCAGGGCGTAAGATATCATCGGGCAGCTTGGTTGCCGATCGGGTCTTCCGCACGCGGAGAACTGCGGTCCGGAGTGCCCGCGTCTTCTTGGCAGGGCGACCTCCTCGCTCACACTTGCGCGAACAAACAACGCGAAGAGCGCATACGTACGTTGTGAAGCGGGAGGTAAGTGTGTGGATGCGTTGCTTTACTCGAGCCCGGTCTGAGGCGCGAGGCCAGCAGCCTCTTACCCCGCTCGTGTGCCCCTCTCTCAACTTCCTGGAGGCACACCCCCGCCAACGCAATGACAAGGCCCACGACACTCCTCCCGAATCAGAGCTCCCTCCCTTGGAGGGTACATGCTCTCGCCACCCCACAAATCGCGACGCCCCTCAAGGAGCCCACGAGAATCTCCCCGAGCTCAGCTCCAAAATGAGCTCCCATCGAAATACAGGTACAAGTAATTACATCAACCTCATACAGCAATGCATGTCAGAGGCACAGGCAAACAAGCCGATCACCGCATAAGTACTCATGGAACTATCTAGGCAGTCCGCGGTAACTCCGACTTACCAGTGCGGGCTTGGGGTGCTGCCTCAACATACATGTCAACGATGAACAGGACAGGGGCCTTAGGAAGGACAAGACGCAAAGTACGGGAAAGCACGACGGGCAATCACGTCGATGCGCCTCGGAGCGCGCGGGTGTGCCAAGACAGGGGCCGGAGTATGAACAGGCAGCGACACGATGGGTGTCTGCCTTGAAATTGCAGAGGCATGATACCCCTCGCAGGGAATTGAGATCAGACTTGGAAGTCTTATTCTTATCTCTGCAGGGCGTGGCGTGCGGTTTTCTTATTGCTGACCAGATCGGAAATTGTCTTTTTCGGATATGTGTGCATCTGGTGCGATTCCCCGATTTGAAACTCCTTTTGCAACGACACTGGTGCAGCTGATGTGAGGCATTTACCTTCTCGACAGGTGGCGATCGCTTGCGAAATCTGGCCTCTCCTTCTGGCATCCCAGAACCAATGTCATCTGTCCGCTGCTGCAGGGCTCGGGACTTCCTCCCCCCCCCCTTGTCCTGCTTGGCACGCCCAGTTAAGACCGGACATCTGGGTCGAAATAGTTTTGACCATTCGGCGCCACGTTTGACGAGCTCTTACAGTGCGAAGCGCCTTTCAACCCGTCACAGCGGCCCTTACGCCACCCTCCATCTCGCACGCACCTGCATCGCCACCACCGCCGCCAACGCACAGCGCCACCACCTCCCCACCCCGTGGACCCCCCGCTGTCTCTTGGTCTCCTGAGGTGGTACTGCTCTTCCATTGGACCTGTGGACACGCACTGCGTGGACCGCGGCCCCCATGGAGCACGACGACGAGAGCGAGTGCCTGAGGTACGTCTGCGCCCCCTCCCGTAAAGTCGGATGAAGCAGCGTGAAGCAAGCGGCCACGTGTGTTTTTGAGCATACGGTTGGGATGGGCATTGAATGAGGATCATTTTGGGTCTGGGACCATATGCGGACTCGCTCTCGTTTTGCTCTGCACGCGTTGGCAGTTTTCCTGACATGCGCACCGTTCATTCCGACCTCTTATGCCGCTGTGTCACTTCGCTTCTCTTTCCTGTCCTTGCAGTGCTCTGATTGACCTAGCAGATAAAGTAAAGGGTATCATCCACCCCGTCACGGGGCTTCCTATGCCGTTTATTTGTGGAATTTGCGTACGCGCCTTCCTCCCTCCCGCCGCCGCCGCTGATGAGTACTTGTGCACCATCACCCATGCACCCGCCGAGTTGGACTTTCACTCCGAGGCGGCGGCACTAGGGCGGAGCCGCAACACCCGTCGCACGCGAGTACTGTCCTGTGGTGTGGTGATTGGAGTATGCACCTCTTGCGACGCCTCCCGCAGTCTGCCGCGTGCAAGGACAAGAAGGCAGTGGGGTCCATGCACCAGCCGGCGCCACCCCGCTTCCAGCTCATCCCCCGCTAAGTGCACCCCCGGTCCGGGCGCAATACCCCATCTCTGGACCCCCACCACGGCGGATCAAGAGCGTGCCTCCGCGCCGGCGGAGCGCACCAAGGTGTGCTCAGGCTGTAAGACGGGCGCTGAGCGTGATGCAAAGCGTGCACGCCTCGCGGGGCAGGCATCCGAGACACCCCGCAGTGCTGCGTTAACTACATTGGCGGTGGTGTCATCCGCGGCGCAGTATCTTCCGGTGCTCCCCCCTGCTACCCCTGCCCTCCCGGCCCTGCCGGCCGCCCCGGAACTCGCCAATAACCGCGGTGGCTTACTGCCCCTTGATTATGCGACTGCCAAGAACGGCCGGGAGGGCAACGCACGGACACATGCGGTGACTCAATTTCACGACCCCCAACCTCTCCGGGTGGCTTCGTCATGTGGGACGTCCCCTGGCGCCCCGCAGGACCAATCGTGGGAGTCCGCTGAGCCCTACCTGGCCGCACTACTGGCCAGGTATGACTCGCTGACAGCGCCTGAGCTGGGGTCCCTGGATAAGCTGATTAATCTACACCTTGCTACAACAAGGCCCCCAGAGATATCGGTCGCGTTCAAGAACGGTGTCAACCGCACTTACGTGTGGGTGTCACAGGGTCGGGGCGGGCCTGTGGGGGATCGCCACCTACGACGGCAGGCTGCGACTCTGTCCAAGCTGCAAGCCCAGATTACGTCTGGCCGGGCCTCCACCTACCAACCGGCCCTAATCCGGCTTTTGCGACACGCTCGGCAGAGCAAGGGGCTTGCAGTTGTCCCCGGTCAGGGGTCAAGCCCCCTCCCACCGCGTCTACAAGCACTACTTGCGGCGCGGAGCAACATTAGCGGCATGCAATGGAGCCAACTGCGGGAGGGTTTTGGAGGACGGGACAGCTGCTTTGCTAGTCGCGAGACCATGCGGGCGGCGGCTACGGCGGTATCGAAGGAGCCGGGGCGACAAGTGCGGACGGACGAGCGAGGAGCCCACTTAGTCGACTTCCACAGCGCTCTCGAGTGCCTTGCGGAAGAGCTGTGGACGTCTGACCAGTGGGTGGACCGATTTGTGCGGGACGGCACAGGGGCTAAGGTTCCGCACACCGAGGTTTTCGTGCCAACCCCGCCTGGTCAACCCTACACCCTGCACTCTGATTCGACAGCAGATTTACATCTGTGTGTCGGGTTAGACAAGGGGGGGCGCGGCACTCCCACTGCCAAGCTCGTGGCGACGGTGGCTAATCAAGCACGACCCCAGAGCCGTTCCAACAGCATACTGATGTCAACAATGCCTTGCATTCGAGATGACAACGCTGGGCTCCATGAGATGATTGGACCGTGGGTTGTGGAACTTCAACGGACGCTCACGCGAGGCGTGGCGGTGGGCGGTACTCTCCGGGCTGTGCGGCTCATTTGGACGGGCGACCTGGCGTTTTTGTCAGCTTTTGTTGGCCATGCGGGGGCCACGGCGCGGTTCCCGTGTGTGTTTTGCCCCGCTGTGAGCCGACCAGGTCCCCTACACGCGGAGTTAATCGCCAAGTATGGTACACTCCAACGGCCTGACGCTCCTCCCGCGGACCTGCGGACCCGACGACAACTACAGGAGGCGATGGAGGCCTTCCACGCGTGCGACAACGACGGACTTCCGCTGCCGTTGTCACCGTGGCAGCATCTCTCCATCGTGAAGTGCCCACTTATGGCAGTATACCCTGCGGAGATTGCGGTCATCCCCTTGCACGCAACACTAGGGGGCACGCTGACCCTCATCGACTTGGGATTAGAGGCTGTCTACGAGGCCAAGGGGGCAGCTGCGTGTATCGAAGCTGCAGAATCGCTCGGGCGGACCCTTTTGGAGGATATCCGTGTCAGCCCTGTACCCTACCATGGCGGCGCCCTGGAGGGGCGCGAGTGCCACCGCACCTCTGCCAAGTACCCTCTGATTTGTGACGCCCTGGCCCCCTACCTGGCGGTGGACAAGCTGGCCTCCCTGCGCGCTGGGTGGACCGATTGGGCGGCAATTGTGGGGACGCTGAACACCGCGTCTGACGTGCCATTGGCGGAGATCGAGTCGTTTACGCGACTGGCTCGAGGGTTGGTGCCCCCTCTGCGGTCGGCCTTCCCCTGGCTAAATGTAACGCCGAAGTTGCATGCCATCGCTCACCACGCGCCAGCCTTTTTGTGGCGGTTTGGCTCCCTGGGCGCCTACGGGGAACAAGCGCTGGAAGCGTGGCACGGCTTCTTCAATTTCGCGCAGGCACGATGCTCGGCCGACTCCTTCCTAGGGGCGTGTAAGCGCCTGGTGGAGCAGGCGGCGCTGCAGCGCCAGCCGGGGGCTACCTCAGCCCTGGAAAACGGGCAGCGGCGAAAGCCAGCCAAGGCGGGGGCGCGCCTGGCGAATCGCCCGGACGACGGGCGCTTGCGCGGGAATAAGGACGCCCAGCGGCACACAGTCGGCGGTGACACTCGAGCGGACGACGAGATGCGCCAATGGGCCCAGAAGCGGGCGGGCAAGGCCAAACGCCGTGTAGATGCGTTCACCGCGCGGGACGAGGAGCGGCACGACTCAGATGATGAGTACTCGGATAGCGAGCTGGTGGGTCAGGGTGGGGACATCGACCCAGTGGCGGCCCTTGTGATAGCCTAGATTTTTCTATGTTTTTTCCACCCTTGAGCTGTGCATACGGACCGCTCCCCCGCGCATGGTTTTTTTTTTTCGAAGGGTGCCCGTTGCCTGGTCTGGCGCGCCGACGAGAGCGGCTCCACTGGGCGTGACTGGTGTTGCAACGATGAGACAAATACGCTTCAGTCCACCTCGTCTTCCAAGCTATTCGTGAAAAGGACAACGGCCACGTGGACCGTCGGGCCGCTTGACCAGCCCTCTGAGCAGACGAGGATGGAAGTGAAGCTTTGCACCCCCCTCGAAAGGTCGAAAGATGACTTCCGGGGCATGTAGTTGGAAGGAGTTAAGTAACTGACCAATGTGATGCCGTATCGGTGTTCGACAGTGAGTGGCTCCCCAATGGGATCCTCTCGCTGCTCGGCTGATCTTGGAAAATTCCTGAAAATCCACATGTCCGGTCTTAACTGGGCGTGTTGGTGAGGTTTCCGGTCTCCGTCGACGTTTCAATGGACCATCCGCACTGCTGATTGCTGGTCCTCGGGTGGTGCTGTCGCCCTCGATGCCGCGGCTGGCCCGCCCGCAGGCCGCTCGCCGGCAGCCGTCCCCCGGCTTCCATTCCCTCGCGCCTCCTCAGTGGCCTCTTCCCGAAATTGCGTGTTGTTCCTTCTTTCTTGCGTTCTTGTCATTGTTTTACCCGTCTTTGAGGCCTCTCTCTGCCACTCCTGGCCAGGAGCTCTGACCACCGCTTTCTGGAGCGGTCGACCCTTCCACCCTATCAAGCAAGAGACGGCTCAACTTGCCTCCGGCTTGTACACGGCCGAGACACAGCTGTGAAGAAGCGTCCCCTTACGCCTCTCACCATGTGCTGTGCAATGGGCCCACTAAGGAGCCATTGGTAAGAGCTCACGACGCGCCGCTTCTCACCACCACGAAATTTCTGGGCCACGGCGTGCTTGCTCCGCGGCTAAGTATACAAAAGCGCCCAGTTCGCGGCGGCCGAAAGAGCGACGTACCTCACGTCCCGACGTCGGCATACCCCATCTTCCCCTCCCTGCGACCCACCATCCCGGATTTTGATAGAGGCTGCGTCCCCGCTGGACGCGCTGCGAGACTTTTCCTTGGACTCTGCGGCTCACGCTTGACGCGAACCCCCGCCTTGTGCACTCGTTCGGCACAACAGCCACCCTTGCACGGGGGCTTGCTGCCTCTACATGGTCAGGGAAAAAGTGATTGGGCCACGTCACGAACGCTCCGCGGTACCCGGTTGTCCCGCGAGACTGTCAGCAAGAACCACCCGCGCGGCCGCAGAGCGCCTGCGATAATGTCAAACATAAGAAAGATCGCCCCGGTCAGATCTCAACAAGGAGTAAACCCCCATTTCGCAAAGTAGCCCCGCATAACGAATATGTGTGATAAGCGAGTATCAAGAACCTACATCGTTGGATATTTTATAAACCAATACTCGCGGCGCGACTCCATAAGTGCGAAAATATTCTGTCCCAACGTGATGGGAGGGAAGACATTCACGACAAGAACCGATACCCATGGTAGGGCCTAAAAAGTGCATAGGATAAGCCACAGAAAACACGTGTCGTGCAGGTGCGATCCAGCTGTTCCGACATAGAACCTCCGACTCTGCATTTTCGCGAGATCCCCCTCATGATACTCAGCCACAACCACCGCGTGGACTTGTGCCTCCACGCACCCGGGCGGCAATTCCCCTCTTCCTGCCGTCGCCGTCGGCCGCCCTCCTCCACCGCAAGCGCTCTCTGTCGCAGGGCTGGCGGTGGATGCACGGGTGTTTTGAGCGCCGCGCCGGCCGCGTGTGGAAGCGCACTGGTGCGACCACAGTCAGTGCCGCCGGCGGCCGCGATCACCGCCGCTGTGGCTGACATTCATTACGCTGCAGCCACATAGTTCCGCTGCGCGCTACCAGCAGCACACTTACTGACGCTGAGGCGACAATGGACGCGGCTGGGGCAGCCACGACGCCATCTACCGCTGCCGCAGATGTGTCCGGCCGCGTTTTTCTAGCTAGTGAGCGGGATGGAGGCAGCGACAGCCGGGGCAAGCAAAACCCACGGCGGAGCCGCGCACGACTCCTGATGGCGATGCCGTCCATTATGTCGCGGTGACCACAGGATGACTTCTGACAGCCGCTGCACGCTGCTACGCAGCTCAAAAAGCGTGGCATCCTTACACTACACTGCCGCCGGAGCGGCGCGGTGGCAATGGCAGCCCCCATCCAAGTCGTGACGCCGGCGGCTACAAAACGGTCTCTTCTCCCATGTACTCCCGCTCTTGATGAAGTATTGAAACATATTTGAAGGGGAGGGCTATTGCAAGATAGGGCGGCGTCCCCGTGAACGTCGGCACGGCGCCGAAGCGGGCGTAGATGCTGCGCCCCACGCCGCTCGACGCCGTCATTTCGCAGAAGATGAGAAGGTCGCGAAAGATGCCTTGCAACTTCCGACATTCCACATCCTCCACGCCTCCGCCGAAGCCTAAGCGCTTCATACCAAAGGCGCATCCGCCATGGCCACAGCGGCAGCGACGGCCTGAAACATTTCCGTTGCCGTCGTATGCCAGTTCCAGTGATAAGCCATCGGCGTCTGGGGCGGTGGCCGCAACTGGCACCTGCTGCCTTGCGGGCGCTGCGTCCGCGTGACGCCCCGCCATCCGTCTCCCGTATCAGACTGGCAGTGCAATTGCTGACAGCACGCGCAGGGACAGAAAGCCAACCTCACCTCATGCTCCAGCCCGATATCATCACCGCCCGCCTATTTCCCCCAAGCGTCGCTCGGTAGGCAGCAAGGCAGCCGCGAGGACCCGCCGCCACTTCCGGATACAGCAGTGGCCGAAATCAAAGGCTGCCTCGCAGCTGCCACGTGCTGGGCACGCCCGCGTTGTTGGCAGGCGCGTGAAGGTATTCCGCATATAGTTCTACGTGCGCTGCCACCGGCACCTTTCCCGATGCGCTCTCCCTGACGCGCTAAGCCACGGAGCTCCACAATCTGACGCCAGCCGCGAAAGCCGTGACAGAGGAGGCGTCGCCAATGCCCTGCACCTGGTTAGATCTCCGCCGCGTGGGACGCTGCGGCCGTTTGGCCACCTCATCATAGCGGGCCGTGCTTCCGAGCAGCCGCCGCGTCTGCCAGGCGCGGCGTCGAGCCACACCCTCCGAGCGCAGCCACAAAGCGGCAGGCGAATAGCCGGTCATTTTTAGCAGGTGGGGGGGGTGGGGGAGGTGGAGGCAAAGGACGTGCACCAACAAGCGAGTGACTCGCAGGGGATGTGGGGGGGGGCGGGGAGAGGGAAACGTAGCGCGTCACTGGAGAGACACTGCTTGCACGCTTCTGGGACGTGAGATGGGCAAGAGGAGAAGGGAAAAGTCACACCGGCACCGTGTCCCAGAAAAGCATTCACGCACACACAGTTGAACACACCAAGACGGTCATGTCACAGCGAAGCTCAACAGAAAATTGTGCCCTTCCGACCTGGGCGGGCTGAAAGATCATACGGCATCTGTCGAAGGTGCTGCACACACACATATTTGAGCCATCCCTCCACCGCGCGGGCGCAGCAGAGCAGCCACTGAGATCAGCCCAGCTTCACGAAGACTTCCAGGGCTTTCCCGTTCTACAGCGAAAAACATATTGTCGCTCCCTCCATGCGCCTGTGTGGATGTCGGGAAGTTCCGCGATTGGAAGGGGCGCCGCCCCTCAGCTGAGGACAGCACACCCCCGGGGGCCTCCCTAAGATATCCCGATCCGGGCCATCAAGGGAATGACCTGTCCGAATCTCAGGGAGATCGGATCTGGTCGGGGGCGGGATTTCTCCCATGTGGTTTTCCTAACCTCCCTGCTACTAGTTTGAACTTTTAGCTTTGGAGGGATTTATCTGTTTGGCGCATGTGGGGTGGCTACTTTGGCCGCTGGCGCTTGAGTTGCGGAGGGGTTTATCGACTGCGGGGAGGCCGTCCCCATCGTCGTTTTATACAACCAACTGTGCTTTGGACTACGATTCCCCCGTGGGCTTTGCCGTGATCCTCTCCTCCCGTTGGGGGAAGGCTGGGCTGTGGGTCGATTTCCGGGGCAGTTCCTTTGACGGACCAAGCTGATCAAGAGGTTTCTTCGGCTGGACGACGAACCAAAGTGGTGGTGCCTAGAACCGCCAGAATTTCTTGTGGAGCAGCAGGGGATTCCGGCCGTTGCCACGCCTGGATCGGAAAGCCGGTTACCCGAACGTTGGTTGGTATGTTGAGTTCAAGACGACGTGGATCTCCACGTCGGTCAGTCGTCGATTACCGCACGGCCAATACGAAAGCGTCGCCGCCCGACCTCCTCAAATTGGACGCGACCGCTAGCGGTATGCCGGCGGGTACATCCGCGGTGACCCCAGCGGCCGCCGCACCCGGAGAATTCGCGGGTGGATCAGGGATTCCCTTCACTCCGCTTCGACCATCGGCGGATCTCGTGGGCGAAAAGGCACGACGGGTCCCACCGGGGGCCGATATCATTCTTGCTCGACGCCACGATGATCGGACGGGATGCACAGATCATGGTCAGGGTCCGGAGACGCCTCTCGCGATGGCGGATCTGGATACGGCGTTGTCGAAGTTCCGCGCGTCGTTGTTGGCCGACGTTTCTCGTGCCATCGCGGCGAGCCCAGCTGGCTTCGCTCAAGATGCCCCACGCAAGACTTCCCCCGTGGACACGCGGAAGAGCCGCAGCAAAGGGAAGGCACTGCGTCATCGTAGTCCCTCGCCGTCTTCGTCTTCTACATCTTCCTCGCCGTCACCGGCGACGATTGACGACGACGACGACCGCGTGGGGACCAGGGCGGGTTCCAGCAAGTTGGCGGTCTTTGAGTGTCCGGACGATCGCTTCGTGTGTGCTCTCGACTACCGATCGTATCGTCTGCGCAACCGTTACTCGACCTGCGGGGCGTCGCAGGCTCGCAAGGTGCGACGGGCGGCCAAGAACATGAAGTTATCCTTCGGAAGGACCCCGATGTTCAACGGGAAGGAACCCCTCAAGGTCTTCTCGTGGCTTCGAAAGTTCGTCAATGCCTTCGATGACAACGACGTGTCGGAGGGGATGGGTCTGGACCTAATTTCCAACCTCCTCGCGGGCGACGCCGATGCGCTTTTCACTCGGAATCTCCCGGGATCGAACATCGGGGGCGGGCAGAGAGCCGTTGGTTCCTTCCCCGCGGCCGTCAATTTGCTGTTGTGGACTTACGCGGAGCCGCACGCTTTGGAGTTGACGCAGGACCAGTTTAGCCGGGCGACGCTCGTGGGCAACGAGGGGGTGGACGCCTTCGCGGCACGCCTACGGAGCTTGCCGAGCTTTGAGGCAACATCCACTCCGAGGGGACGATGAAAAAGCAGTTGATCCAAGGCCTACCGGAGTACCTTCTGACCGATGCATTTGTGTACAACGAGGCGCAACGGAGCTACCAGCAGTTGTCGACCTACGTGGCGGGAAAGTATCCGGCCGCCAAGGCCGTCATGGCTCTCGCCAACCGGGGGTCCCGTGGGGGATCATCGCGGAAGGGGACAACGTCGACGGGGCCCCGAGGCCTCTCGGTCGACCACCTCCACTCTCCGTGGGAGGAGGACGGCACTGCTACGCACGACATGGTCGCGGTACTTTCGTCGGGTACCCCGGGGTTCCATACGGTCGGGGAAGCGCCCTACTCTCGGCGAGAGGCCCCGACGGGTCCCCCGTTGTGCTACATATGTTGGACACGCGCGCACCGAGTACCTGATTGCAAGATTCTTATGGACAAGCAGCGGGACATCGCAAAGGCCGCGCGGAGTACCTTCCTCCGACAGAGGACCGGCGGAGAGGGCACCGCCCCGGATCGCACCGCCGTCGTGGCCCTGCTGTGGGAAGACCTGTTCGGCGGCGCGGATTCAAGAAAAACGGAAGGGGGGGACGTCCCGCCCGTGGCAACCCCGTCCAAAGGGCGCCGCGTGGAAGGAAACGCCTGGGGGGGGTGGCCTCGCCATCCCCCTCAACTCCCCCTGTCCGCCCCAACTCTCCGGTTGACCCCCGTCGTGTCACGTTTTCCTCCCCGGCGGTAACCGTGACGTGGCCCGTCCCGGCCCGCTGTCCCTGTCGTCATGGGCGATACCGCCCGCGGTTGAAGGGGACTCTGCTTCTGTTGCGTCAGGAGAATTTTGAGATCGGAGCATCGTACCAGTTGGCACCGTGGCAGACCCCATTCCGACGAGGGCGGTGGTCGATACGGGTGCTTGTCTCAGTGTTATCCGCGCGGATATGTTGCCGGAGGGGTGAACTGAGTAATCTTCGCGGGAGCCCCCCCGGACCCATGTGAGTGACGCCTCGGGGAAACTTCTCAAGGTGAAAGCGGAGGTGTCCCTGACCATCTATATCGGAGGGACCGCCATGGAGTGTGACTTTCTCGTGGGCAAGGCGCTGTCGGTACCGCTCATCCTCGGGTGGGACTTCCAGCGAAACTACGTGGTCACCATCTCCCCGAAGACCCAGAAGATCAAGTGGGACGACGGTACCTCCGCGGTGGCGGTGCGCAGTTGGACAGGGAATACGCGGCCCGCGCCCCCCCGACGAGGCAACAAGCCGAAGGCCCACATCTGGGCCATCCGCCTTCGACAAGGGATAATTTTGGGCCCGAGGTGCATCCAGGCGGTTCAAGTGTGGTGCAGTGTCAAGGGGTTCCACCTAGTGCGGGAACGCCCCGTCCAAATGAGCCGACGGAAGGTGTTGCTGCACAACGCCATCTTGGAGTTCTCCCCCGGAACCCCGCGGTCGCTCTACCTCACGAACATCGGGGACGCGCCGGTCCACCTAACCAAGGGGTACGTCGTCGGAACCGCGACGGCCTACAATGGGCCGCTTCATGTTGTCGCAGACGAGGGGGAACCGGGGGCAGTCTTGACGATCGGGCCGGACACCCTTGGCAAGCCCGACGAGGAGGCCAAGACGAGCCGCCGAGAGGAGGAGGGGATCGACGGAGGACAACCCCCACCCCACCCGCCGGACATGACGTATCCCGAGCCGGAAGTCCACTCGAAGGGTGTCCCCGACGCCCTTCGTCGTGACGAAGACGAGCTCCTCGAGGAGTACAAGGCGTTGTGGGCGGGGAAACTCGGCAAGGTCGACGTCACCCCTCATCGGATCGAGGTGACCCCCGGGGCACGTCCGCGGCGGACCCAACCTTGACGGGCGAGCCACGCGTCGCGGGAGGACATCGCGAAGGAGGTGCAACGGCGACGGGACCTCAGGGTCATCGAGCCCTCGAGTACAGAGTGGGCCATCCAAGTGGTCCTGGTCCCAAAACCCGACGGGAAGATGCGGTTTTGCGGGGATTATCGACAACCAAGCGAGGTCACGGTACCGGACGTGTACCTGTTGCCACGCATGGACGACTGTATCGACTTTCTCGGGGACGCTGAGGTGTTTTCTACGCTCGCCTGCACCTCGGGGTACTGGCAGATCCCCGTGGCGGACGAGGATCGCGACAAGACGACCTTCGTCTGTCACGAGGAGGCCTACCGGTACATCCGCCTCCCTTTTGGTCTGTCGAACGCTCCAGCGACCTTCCAACTGGCCATCGACATAATCCTCGGGGGGCGCAAGTAGAAGAGTTGCCTCGTGTACCTAGACGACATCATCGTCTTCTCGCAGTCGGCGGCGGAGCACGTGGAACACCTCCGGGAGGTATTCGCGGCGCGACGTGCCGCGGGCGTCTCCCTCAAGGCTAAGCAACTCCATTCGTTCCAAGAGGAGGTGGAGTATTTGGGCCACATCGTAGGCCGGGGTCAGCTGCAGGTGCAGGATAAGGACTTCCGAGGGCTCAAGGAGGCATCTCCTCCGAGGTGCAAGAAAGACCTGCGCAGTTTCCTCGGGACGTGCAACGTATATCGGAGGTTCGTCAAGGACTTCGCCCAAGTGGCACGGCCGCTGGCAGCGATGACAAGCTCCAGCGGCCCGACCGAAGGGGGACGCTGTCGGACGAGGCGTTGGGGTCATTCGAGGAACTCAAGAGGAGACTCACGGAGGCACCCATCCGCGCCCTACCGCGGCGACATGGGGCTTACACGATGGACACCGACGCGAGCGCGGGGCAAGTCGGAGTGGTCCTGCTGCAAGAGCAACCCGACCAATCCACGCGACCCGTGGGCTACTTCAGTCGCCCCCTCAACGCGGCCGAGCGGAACAACAGCAAGACAGAGCAGGAGTGCCTCGCGGTGGTGTGGGCCTCCCTCCTCCTCCGCCCCTGCATTGAGGGGGCGCGTTTCACGGTGCGTACGGACCACGCGGCACTCAAGTGGATGTTACACATGGATGGGCCCATGGAAGGCTGGTGCGGTGGCGGCTGCGGTTGGCGGAGTTCTACTACGTGGTGCAGACGCGACCGGGTGCATCCCACCACGCGGCGGACACGATGTCGCGCATCTCGACACCCGCGGTAGACGACGGGGCGATACTTGACGCGGTACCTCGCTTAGAGCTACCCAACTCGTCGGCCGCGTGGCAGCTACCAAGGCAGAATAAGGGACAGCTCTTGTCCCCCTGACGCTCGCGGAGCTCCTCGAGGGCCAAGCGGAGGACGGACGGTGCAGAGAGTGTCGCATTACGCGTCCCGGCCCACGCCCCTTGGCTGGCCAGGAGGTCGATGGCGCGCCGGGCGACGCGGATGACGTGTCACGCCCCGGTTCGGAGAGGTTGCGCTGTCGGTGCTTTTGGAGATCTTGATTGATTGTGGGTCCTTTGCATTTAAATGTCAATTACTTGAATTATCAGCTTTACAGTAGGGGGGTTCACTGGTATGGATCCCCAGATCTCCCCACGGGGAGGGTACTGCGTGAGATTCGGGGGGATTTGGGCCCGCTTGCTCGATGGGCTCAAGGGGACAGCGGGGCGCCCGTAGCCCGGCTTCCCCACAAAAAAATAGCTGCGTTTTCACCTCCTTCCCCCCTCTTCGCGCCTTCGGGTGTTTTCCTAGGTGACCGCGTCACCGGGCGAGAGTAGAGCAAGGGTGGGCGGGTGGGTTCTCTCAGCTGGGCAGGTGCCCTATACGTTTCTGTGGGCCGGGGTGACACGGCGATTTATGCGAAAAATTGTTGGATCAGCTGGGTATTTTGTGGCTGACATCCGGTGCCGGTACGCGTGTAACGTGAGATCTCTCCCGTGGAACGGGTGAGCTCTCTTGTGTGTGGCCTTGCCCGGACGGGACTACAATCTCCCAACTCGTGTCGGGATTCCCACCTTGTACCTCGTTGCCACTCCTTTTATCTTGGTCGTACGTGTCGCCCGGTTCGCCCGGTTGTTGAGCGCCCGGGACCATTGTGCCGACCCCGACGTCCTCTCCGGGGGAGACGGCACCTCGGCGTACGTCGACGGACACGCCCCCGGCTCCTGCTGGGGCTGGGATACCTGTTTCTTCGGGTTTGGTTCCGCCCCCGCCGACGCCGGCTGACGTGGCGGGTCCTGATGGTTCCTCCCGGGTGAAAACGACTGTCAAGACCGAGATGCCGAGACCCACGGTGGCGGGCACCGGCACGTCCAAGGGAAAGCAGGAGTGGGTCCCGACTCCCGCTAGCCCAGGCCGACGTGATGCGAGCGGTGTCCCCCCGGACGTCGCTTCCTCTCCGGCCGGTATGTATTTCCTGGAATCCCTCCGCGAGGAGTTCCGGGAGGATATCGCTGGGGCGGTAGAGACGCTGACCGCGTGGCGAACACCCGGAAGGCTGGCTTTCCCCAGCGCTCGAATGGGGCCGTCAGGGAACCGGGCGGTGACGGGTGGAGGCGGAGGTGACGACGGGGGACCGGACGGGAGTACCAGTGAGGACTCTCTCCGGGACCGTCAGTCGCGCTGAAGCCGGCGCAGCCATCGGCGTCGTCGCCCCCGGTCTTCCTCGAGTGACTCCTCCTCCCGGAGTGACGGGAAGACGGTCCGGCGGACGCTGGTGGATTTCCAGATCCCTGTCCACAAGGTCGGGGACAACTTGCTCAACACGGTGACGGACTGGCACTCCTATCGCCTGGACAACCAGAACCA
>ENA-ORXR01001793-ORXR01001793.1-marine-metagenome-genome-assembly--contig:-NODE-1793-length-21824-cov-12.990849_pt1 | contig 21824 bp, 13 predicted proteins | sample MGYA00237866_ERZ511479 | MGnify/ENA metagenome assembly ERZ511479 | reverse complement strand
GGTGGTAAGCTACTGGAAATTTCTGTTCTGGATCATATCATACTTACTAAAGATGGCTATTACAGTTTTGCTGATGAGGGTCATTTGTAAAATCTAATCAAATTATTTAATCATTGAACACTGTTTTTTATGGTTCTTGGTATCCAAAAAGGTATCTAAGGCAATTAGATTTTTTGTAATCTACTGATATTTAGTACTTTAGTTCTAGGTATTCAAGCCTGCCTCGCGCTACTTAGGAGAGATTATCTGTAATGGGTGGTCTCTTTTTTTGTTTGTGGGGGTAAAGACCAATTTAAAATTTTCTTCCCGTTATTCCTTGCGTTCTTTTTAGGCGTTCAGGTTTTACAGCTATTTAACCTGTAGTAAAAGCCAATTCTTTTCTGGCTTTGCACTTAAGTGGAGTGCTTGTAGTATTGTCTTGGTGCACAATCATTTCGAAATAAAAGTTTAAAGGTTATTCTACAACAGGAAATGACACTTAAACAGACACGACCATTGAATTCCAGGATTTGGATGAACCTAAAACTTGAAACAGATTGCTATTAACAAGAAATAGTGATTCGACCTAATCGTCCTCGAACTAAATTACTACCAAATTAACATTACCCCTTACCAAGCTGCGCCAAAAACCAATGCTTATCAGGTAAGGGCTGCGTGTTGGTCACCTCTTCAAACAAAGAAGTGCGTTCTTTCTGGTCAAAAGGAGGTAACAAGGATAGTTTATACATACAGTTTAAAAAATTCTTATAGGTGGTATAATGATAGCCTAGAATCTCTTTTTTTCTATTCAGAATCTTTTTGAAACTTTCCATTAACGCCATCTGAGCATCAAAATTATCTTGTTCAAAGTAAATTCGAGATAGTAGTATTTTTGTATCAATATTAATATATACATCATCACTATTTGCTGTAAGGAAGAGATATTTTAGCGCCTCGTCGTATTCTTTCTTTTCACAATAAAGTTTGGCTAAGTTATATTGATAGGTCACTTCTCTATATTCAGCATCAAGTAAAGGGGTATAATCATTTAAGAAACTAGCACCCCATTCAAATCGCTTTTGAGTAGAAACCAAGGCCACAATATTCTTATAAGTAAACCGGGAAAGTATGTTGTTTGTCAACAAAATTTTCTGATCAATACCAGATTGATACAACTCTAGTAAGGAACCAACAATATCTCTGTAACCTTGATTATATCGCTTTATGGCAATATTGATCGCAAGCAGATAAATGTCTTTTCTCTCTGAAAACGGAAATAACTCAGAATGCGCAATCAATTGTTGTTGAAATGATTTAAAATGATGGACCTCATCAGGATTCACTAGCGCGAGATAACAGTGATAATAGATACTAATAGCGGGGATGTGGAGTAAGTTCTTTCGCTTTACTTCCTCAAGAATGTGCGCCACAAGCGTAAAGTCATACTCCGTTTTATACATACTCTGATGCGACAACATATAACAACTTTGCCGCAGCCGATTTGTGAAATAACTTATATCGAGACTGTGTGTAACAGCAATCAAATTGGTTTCAAGTGCTCTACCACGTTGCGTAGAAGCATAATAACGTTCTTGCTCTAGACGATAATTGCGATAATGGTAATCACTGTCGCGAGTAGTCGATTGCTGCTGTAGCGCAACAACTTTATTGAGTGTCGTCTCAAATTGCTTAAAAAATTGACGCTCGCGTAGGGCAGTACATAGCGCAATTAGCTCATCTTCTTTATGTTTATGAAGTTTTTGAAAGGCAAGAAATTGATTTAAAGGGACAGAAAGGTAAGTCATTAAATCACGAATCTTTCGCTCTTGATACGGCGTATTTGGAAAAATAACTTTATAGACTTCTTTTTTCTGTAATTGAGGTTTTGTTTTCTTAAATTCAGTCATCAAATAATCTAATAATCGAATCGGTATCTCTCGATTATTGAATAATTTGCAAGTAATATAACTACGAAATAGTCGAAGATCAGATGAACTTAATGAATTTAGCACTCTAATCAGTTTAGATTGTTCCATTATTGTGCGTTAATATAAGTGATAATATCTTGTTTTACATAAGAATAGGCAACTAAAAACCCTATAACCATGCGTTAATATACGAAATTTGTCCTTTTCTTATTGCATACAAAAGGCCTATTTTTGAGTCATGAATAACAAAAGTGAATCAAACAATGAATAAATCAACGATCATAAACATATACAAGTATAGCTATTTGAATCAGTTACTGTTTCTATTTGTAGGATTGTTTTCTTTATCTGTCCAAGCTCAAATAGGTATTGGAAATTCTTTTCCTGCTGCTGCTAGCCCACAAAATGTTTCCATATCTGCTGATGGGAAAACAGTGGCTTTTAGCACACACGAAACAGGGGTAGCATCAGAAGTAAAAGTCTACAAATTAATTGGTAACAACTGGCTACCCTACAATAATGGGCTAAACTTTGCGCCCCTTAGTTTTTACTACGTGTCATTATCAGATGATGGAAAACGCTTAGCAGTTGGTGACAGTGAATTTGGTTCCTTAGGAAGAGTCATTCTCTTTGAAGACATCAGTGGTGCGTGGCAAGTAATTGAGACCATCTCCGGGATTTCAGCGTCCACCTGTTTTGGGCAACGCGTTTCCCTTTCAGGAGATGGCAAGCGATTAGGGATTGGCAATCCATGTTTAGATATAGGAGCAAATACAGATGCTGGGGAAATCAAGATTTATGAAGAAGCTGCACCAAACTGGGTCCAAGTTGGTAATACGATACAAGGAACTGCATTTGAGGACAAAGTTGGAGAAGAAATTAAGCTATCAGAAGATGGTAAACGGTTCATAGGCGGTTCTCCTTTTCATGGTCTATCAGATGTTGGCAAAGTCTTTACTATGGAAGAACAAAACAACACATGGGTAACTTATGGTCAACCTTTTACAACATTACCAACGTCTTCATATATAGGGGTAGGCGTTACAATTTCGGATGATGGAAATACAATTGCATATAGTGGTACGGAGGGCCTTTTATCAGGATTTTTCGAAATACACAATTATGTAGGAGGCACTTGGGTATTAGCAGAGAAGAGAGTGTATTCTTATTTAGTTGTTCCGTATAAGCTCTCCCTTTCTGCTGATGGGAGTCGATTGGCTTTTGGTCTTCCTGATTTCTCATCCAATGGCGTCCAAACTGGTTTTTTAGAGATGCTACAGTTATCACAAGGCGTATGGACAGCAGTTGGAGATACCCTGATAGGAGGTGCAAATATCACAGATTTTGGTATAGGAGTGGATCTGTCAAGCGACGGTTCTACTGTTGTTGTTGGCTCTGTAAAGGATTTCATAAACGTAACCGGCGGCAACATTAACGTATTTAAGTATAGTCCTTTTGGTAATTATATCACTGGAAATGTCTCTGGAGATTTCAACTTTAATTGTATGATTGACTCCTCAGATTTAAATCTAGCAAATTACCTTGTAAAGGCTCAATCGGCAAGTTATAGTTACTACGCAATGACAGACACTGATGGCAATTATTTTATGGATTTAGATACTGGAGGTTATAGTATTACGCTTTCTTCTTACAGTCCATTCTGGAAACCATGTATCGCAGCAAATATCGTCCTACTGAATACTGGTGATTCGATCGAGTTAGACCTTCCCCTTGAACCATTAATGCTCTGCCCTTATCTGACTGTAGATATCTCAACACCTTTTTTAAGACGTTGCTTCCTCAACAACTACATTGTTTCCTATTGCAACCAAGGAACAGTTGCCGCACCTAATTCATACATAGAAGTTAATTTCGATCCTAAATTAGATATAATTTCAAGTTCTATTCCATGGACAACTGTTACAGGAACTACCTATACCTTTCCAGTTGGTTCTCTAGGTGTCAGTGACTGTGGACAATTTTCTGTCACCGTTATTCCGAATTGTGATTCAACGATACTTGGACAAACTTTCTGTGTTGAAGCGACCATTTATCCTGATTCCATTTGTAATGGTTCAACACCGATATGGGATGGCTCAATTACGGAGGTTGCTGTTCAATGTGAAACAGATTCCATAACCTTTACTATCGAAAATACTGGGACCGGAGATATGTCTACTCCCTTAGAATATCTTGTCATTGAAGATAACTTGATTACAAAGCAGGCTATGTTTCAACTCTTATCTTTCGAATCAATGCAGTTGAAATTTCCCGCCAACGGATCTACTTATAGATTGTATGCGGAGCAGTCACTTGGTCACTTTCCTGACAACTATCATCCCACAGTTGCATATGAGGGGTGTGGCCTCAATTCGAATGGCACTTATAGTACAGGGTTCATCAATCTGTATGCTGAAAATGATGTCTTGAACACAGAATCTGTAGACTGCCAGGAGTTAATTGGTTCATTCGACCCTAATGACAAGAATGCAATGCCTATTGGTTATGGAAATGAGCACTTTATTGAAGTCAACACTGATCTAAATTACAGAATCAGATTTCAAAACACGGGTACGGACACGGCGTTTACTGTCATCATCCTGGATACGCTTTCTACACACTTAGACCTTACATCACTACAGCTTGGTACTTCAAGCCATAACTACACCCTTGAAGTCGTTGATAGTAACATTCTAAAATTTGTCTTTAACGATATCTTGTTGCCTGATTCAACTGTAAACGAGCCTGAATCACACGGATTTGTTAAGTTCAAAATTAGCCAACAACCAAACTTACCGCTAGGAACCATGATCTATAACCGAGCAGCTATTTACTTCGACTTCAATGAGCCTATCATTACAAATGAAACGCACCATGAAATTGGCGAGAACTTTATTAATATCATGATTTCAACCGCAACCGAATCTACTCCTGAACTAGAGGATTTAAGCGTTACTGTTCAGCCAAATCCTTTTGTTCAGTATGCTGAGTTTATGCTTAAAAATGCTCCCGAAGGTGAAAAATCTTTCGAGTTATACGATGGTATGGGTCGATTAGTTACCAAAGAAGAGTTTACAAATGATTCGATGCACAGGTTTCAAAAAGAGAATTTATCAGAAGGCATTTATTTCTATAGAATCTTAATCGACAATCAATTAATGGCAAGTGGAAAACTAATTGCGAGTCACTAATTCCATTTGTAGAATCAAGGGGATCGTCTACAATTAGATGATCTCCCTTTTTCTAAATTTCAATTGGTAACACATTTATTGACTTTTCAGAGTTTTCTTGATTTAGGAAGATTGTACAGCATTGCAATACAACCTTTTTTTATTCCATTTTTTTGAAAAAGACAAAAAACAATTCATCCGATATTCTCTAACATTCGTCGAGAATTTAAATAAAGAGGGAACTTATATTAGCCATTTGAATGTTTTAAAGGTAAACAACAATAAACCTATGAAACAATTACTATTCGTATGCCTTCTCGCGTTGCTGAGCTCTTGCACGCACATTCAAACAAAGTTTATTTTCAAAGAAGACGGTTCCGGGCATTTCGCAAATGCTTTAATTTTTGATGAATTCCCTAGGGAGAACAAGACAGTTTCGACAAAGAAAGATGTCCCTTTAAAGTCATCAATTCAACAGATAGATGAACGAACAAAAGTGATTGTCTATGAAGCAAAAAATGGAAACCTTGTTTTTGGATTAAGTTACAAGTTCGACAGTATGCAGCAATTGCTTCAAAATTTCAAAGAAATGGCTGAAATTGAAATAGATGAAAAGGTAAAATTAAACGAGGTAAGTGAGGACGAAGCTATAAAATTAAAAGAATCGTTAAGCCAACTATCCAGTTCTGCCTCCATTGCAGAATATGTGGAGTATAGTAAAATCCAATTTAGTCCTAATCGGCTAAGCGTTTCTTCTTATAAGTTATCGGAAGAGTCAAGACAGGAGATAAAAGAGTTTTTAGAACTAGGTTCAACTGATTTTATAGACTTGGGTCCGTTAACTGATAGATTTGCTAAAATGAAATATCAGTTCCTCTACAAAGTACCCGGTAAGATCAAAAATGTACAATGCTCTGGGAAGTATCGACAAATTGGTGATTCTTCTGTACTGATTGAGTTTAATCTTTATGAACTTGGAAAACTGTACAATACGCCCTCCTTAATAATTGAATGGTAACTCTAAAAAAAACAGCTATGATTTATCAAATCAAACAAAAAGTCTGGAATTTTTCTAAATTCTCCATTTTGGATAATAATAAAAACGAAAAATTCATTGTAAAAGGCAAAATATTCTCACTTGTTAAGCAATTTTCATTTAGAGATCCACTTGAAAATGAGTTGGCATTAATCAAACAAAAAATCTGGTCTTGGAAAAAACGGTACGAGATTTTTATTGACGGAATACTTCATTCTGAGATCATTAAAGAATGGACTTGGTTCAAAATGAAACTAACGATCAATGTTGTTGGTGAGGAACCATATATTATCAAAGGCGACTTCCTTGGGTATGATTATCAAATTGTTAGAAACGAGGAAACATTAGCCACAATAAGTAAAAAAGTCTGGGCCTGGAGTGACACCTATGCAGTTAATATTTTCAAGGACGAAAACCACATTCCAATACTTTGCTATTGCATTGTCATAGATGCCATTTTGGCAAGCAGAAAGAGAGCGAGTAGTGATTAAACAACCCTCAAATTATAAATGTCCTTTAGCACAGCATGCTAAAGGACATTACAACCCACAAATTGTTAATTACAGAAGAACTTAAAACTTAATTGTAGATGATTTCTTAAGGCTTTCATCAGAACCTCCCACATTAAAATCAGCCCTCATTTGACCTCTTACATCTCCTGTAGAATGAGCATATAATCCTGATTTTGTTCTAAGAATTGCATATACGCTTCTGTTCATACGACCATCTTTATTGTTATTATTTTTCCAATAACAGGTACCTGGCTCTCTTCGATCAACCCAAATTGTTATAGAAAGATCCATTTTTTTGCTACTCCAATTAGCTGATGAAGAAGTTCTTGAATACGCATAAATCTTAGCTTCTTCTCTTGTTTTTCCAAAACTATATGCAGCAGCAACTCGAGTACTCATACCATGGTTTAATTTATGCGTAAACGGATATCCAGTATGTCTGTATGATGTAATGCAGTTATTTCTAGAAGCGTTATCCTGCTCATAATCAAAACTGTATTCTCCTTTTGACCATGGACCTAACAACTGATCAAAACCTTTAGTTGTTGTAGGGTATGCTCCTTCTGGAATACGGTCTATATCAAATACGCCTTCTCCTTTAGGCAGATCTCTTATCGCTTGCTGCGTTTCAATAGCACTGGCTTTTGATGTTAGAATAAGTTCGTTGGTTACAAAAGTAAGCAACACATCACCTATTTGAAATTCGAAATGTTCGTTTACTAGGCCGTTCATAATAGGGAAATTTAAGAATGGCTGGTATCTGTCTTCTGGGTTATAAAATTCATCATTCATTTCCTTGTATAATACTGTAGTCACCTCGCCTTCAGTTTTCTCCACTATGTCGAGATAGTCACCAAAATCAGCTTCGTACACTTCCTCCATGTACAAGAAATATTCTTCAAATTGATCGACGGTTTTAAATTGATACCGATCGTTGTTTACGGTAGGATTTTCAATAGAAGTGGTTAAAGTGTCTTGGATTACTTCATCTTTTGCGCAAGATGAAACAAAAAATACTAGTGATCCGATGGTCAATAGATAAAATAAAAAAGAATTTAAATTTTTCATTGTTAAAGTTTATATGTTAATTAAAAAAAGAATCGTTTTTGAATTTGAATAATTGTTTTACTCAAGTTTTCATTACAATGATTACTGTCAGAACCAAGGTATTGCTACCCTCATGAAATGAAATCTACTACAAAAAAGGACTGGTTAACTTCATCTTCAATTATTTTTATCAGTTAATTATAGTGTAAATATCGCCTGTAATTATTTATTAAAGTTTCACAATTGCAGCGCAAATGTGATTAAATTAATTGAAATATGACTTAATGATTGAAGTATGACATAAAAATCAATAATTCACCATTAACAAATATTTTGTATTTTCATGCATTGCAAAACATCAGGTTTGAAACAATTATATAAAAACAAATACCGAATTGCATCCGCCAGGCATCCTTATTGGGATTATACCAATGCAGGGTTTTATTTTATCACTATTTGTACAGATAATAGAATCCATTATTTCGGTGAAATCCAAAATGGATTTATGTGTTTAAATGAATTGGGTTCTATAGTGTGGGATGAATGGAAAAAAACGCCTATTATACGGCCTGATATGAATATTTCGTTAGCAGAATTTATCGTTATGCCCAATCATGTTCATGGGATATTTATTATTGGTGATAATGAATATAATGTTGATGGGAACGGTGGCGGTGGTACGGGTATAAGCAACCAATTTGGAGCACAACGAAAAAACGTTTCATCTATTATCCGTGGATTTAAATCTGCGATCACCATAAAAGCACGTGTGATCAATCCTAATTTCAAATGGCAGCCTCGTTTCCATGACCACATTATAAGAGATGATGCTTCATTTCAACGTATTGCAAATTACATTTGTAATAATCCCTTTAATTGGGATAAAGACAAATTTTATTACAAATAACACAACAAATTTTAATGTGTAAAACCGTTTTGGGCCCATGGCGCGTAGTAGAGATGCGATGCATCGCGTCTCTACGTCAACAACGATAAAACGCGTAATGTGCCAAACAAAATACAGTCCCCCTTACTCCTTCCCCCTATCTTCCAATGCATCCAACCTACCCTCCAACTTCCGATTCAACTCAAACAATTCCTGAATCAATTGCTGCTGCTGCTCGATCAATGCTTGTTGCTCTTGCATGGCTTTAACCATTGGCACAACAAAAGTCGAATAGCGTAATCCGTAGTGGTCGTTTTCGTTTTGAGGCTCGTCTACACCACTAAACTCGTAGCCCAGTTCGATAGCGGCTTGTTCTACCTCTTGCGCTATAAAACCAGTCTCTAATCGCTCTTTTACCCGTTGTTCGGCTTCTTGCATTGATGGGCTATTGGCTACGGCCTCTTCCAAACCCCCAGCAGATCTTAGTTTTTCAATATCAAAGTTATACGTGACTGGTTTCAATTTCATAATAAAGTCTAAACCGGGTACATTGTTCTGAATATTAGTTTTAAAATTCCCGTCAGACAGGTTGGACCAAGCTCGAAATCCTCCAATAGAAGTAGTTTGACTGGTACCGAGACGAACCTGATAACTCGCTGTAATATTGGCAAAGGCGCCCACACCTGTAGAATTCACATAGTTCCGAGTAACCGTGCCGTTTCTAACACCTGCGTTCCAACCAAGACAGGTATTCCCATTACCACTCAATAAAACTCCGGCAAAAGCACCAATATGCGTATTCCCTTCAATATTAGAAATTAAATCTTGAGCTACATTGAATCCTATAGCAGTATTGTTGCTACCATTGACTATTAAAGGTAAAGCATTGGTGCCAATTCCGACGTTATTGTAGCCGTTTGAGACGCCAATTAAGGCATTAGTTCCAATTCCGATATTATCATTCCCGATTGCGTTATTTCTAATCGCATTCGTCCCAAGACCAATGTTATTTGAACCAAAGGAGTTACTTCTAAAGGCATTAATCCCAATCCCAATGTTATTGCCAGATATTGAGCCTGCTGCATTTGCACCTCTGCCAATGGCAATATTATCGCTAAAATTGTGGAATTCCAGGGACAATGGAGTCATTCTAAAATGTTCCGTATTGTCAATTAAAAACCGGGTATTTGCATCTTTAACGGCTCTTATTGACCAATTGCCGTCACCATCCAAAAGCCCAAAGTTGGCACCGCTACCCGAACCATATAGCCGACCTTGTTGATTCTGTGCGGCATCTCTTAAAATAAGTTGCGTAATGGAAGCATGCGCCCCTTCATAATAGATTGCAGAGCTGTTGTCGCCATATAACTGTTGCGTCGCACCAAAATAAAGTCTTCTACCATCTATCCGTAGGTTTCCTGCAGAGTGGATTCGTTGTGCAGGGGCAGTTGTCCCAAATCCGGTAAAGCCATTTGACGAAATCCTTACCTGTTCTGTATTAGCTGAGGTAGTACGGAAAATGATGCCCTCACCTGACAGATAAGACCAGCCATTTGTCCAAGGGATATGTGTATTTCCGGAACTAGTTAATACTTCCAGTCCTCTTTGTCCAGGGTCTACGTCCAAGGTTAGTTTACCACCAGGAGAAACAGTACCTATTCCGACATTGCCAGTCGCTCTAATCGTCATTTTCGGATCGTTATCAATTCGAAATTGCGTGTAATCGTCTTTTGCCTGGAAATAGGCCCAATCATTATCGCCATCTGTCAGTCCAAAGTTGGTACCATCGCCACTTCCAACTACTTTACCGTAGGTCGTATTTTCTAAATCTCGGAATATCATCTGTGTAAACGTGGAGCTATTGGAATTGTAGAAGATGGCACTAGCGTCATCACCATAAATTCGTTGAGCGGCACCCAAATACAGATTCCTTCCATCTGCTCTTAGATTTCCGGTGGTGTGAATAGACTCAATAGGATTTGTTGTGCCTACTCCAACTTTTCCATCTTCTTTAAAAACAACAGTAGCAGCTCCTGCTAATGGTCTAAATTGTAAATCGTTGCTCTGTGAGTTGTAGATCCAATAAGATGGGGTTCCTCCTCTATGAAATCTTAAATAATTCCCCTTATTCAGTACTGTTTCCAATCGTAATACCGAATGATCGCCACCACTATTGATTCTGATTCCTGCCTGAGCCGTATCATAAACATCCAGGTGGAAGGAGGGCGTAGCATCACCAATACCAACGTTTCCCTGTGTAAAGATATTATCAGTGATCGCTCCTGGTGCTGAAGTGGTTCCTTCTCCAAACCAATCCGCATCATCTCCAACTCCAAGACCAGACGCTGGTATTTTTTTAAGTACGCCATTTGCATCTGCTACGACGATCCGATCTGTTGTACTTCCAGCAGACAATGCCCTAATCCTTACTGCACCATTCACATCAAGCTTCCGAGTAGGGGCTGTAGTTCCTAATCCAATTCGACCACCGTTTCCAGCATAAAAGAGGGATGTATTAGCATCATTGATTTCAAAGCTGCCAGAAGTAAGGTCATGGACCATTCTAAACACACCAGTATTGATAGTGGTATTTTTAATTAACGGCCCTCCTAGTTGAAAACTATTGCTGGTACTATCTGCTGTAATACCATTAAGACCTATGGAACCAAAGGGACACCATCGCCATCCATTGTAATAATAAAACCCAGGATTATAATCAGTTTGATAAACCAACAATCCTCGCGCCGGATTATTAATAACATCTCTTTGAAACAAGGTCATTCTAGGAATTAAAATTCCGCCATCAGTTGAATTAATATCTAATACAGCAGAGGAGTCCGGTGTGGTAGTATTGATCCCTACATTTGAAAATTGCGCTAGAAGCGTAAAAGGTAACAATAGAAGTAGAAAAGTAAACAGCTTAGACATAGGAGTTGTGTTGAATATTTACTAAATAAACAATTTAAATTATACTCCTACTTAAATACAAATTTATGGGATGACAAGAACTTAGAGCAAAGGTAAGTTCTACTCCCTTGAAGATAAGAATTTAAATTGAATTAATTCAAATGAATTATTGATATAGTAAGATGAAGAAAAGTATTTTCGTGATTATGGTGCTACTAACGACAACTGTATTATTAATCTGGGTTAAACAACCGTTTTAGACCGATTGTTCAAATTGCTATTAGTCTTGATTTTGGAGTTGTCACACTCCAATTATTTAGACACTTGAAACTGTCGAATTCCAAATTTATCGTTTTGTCCAATTCTAATAAAGTACAACCCATTTGGATATTTGGAAACATCTATTTGTGTCAACTCATTGCTTGTAATATTGCCTTTCGCGATTTGTTGTCCAAGTTGATTTTCGATACTGTATTCTAGGACTTCATGAGTAATACTTTGGTATTCAAAATTAAAGAAATTCTCAGCTGGATTTGGGTAGATATTTAGCTGTGATGATATTTCTATTGGTGAAGGTATTGAAGCCAAACCACATGGCGTAGAAGCATTGATTACAGCCACATCTCTGCAACCTATAAGATTGTCTTCAATTGTAACACTTCCTCCTATTACAGTTGGGTCAATTGCATCTGCAGCTAAAATGGGACACAACGCACAACATTCAGAGAGTCTCGGATTGTCTTCAATTCTAAGATCAGAGCCAATGGAGATAATATTATTGAGTCCGTTAATATTGTTTAAACTATCATGGGATTGAACACGAACGTGCCCAATAACAGTTGTTACATTACTAATACCATCTAGATTAAACAGCGATTTATTGAACCTTACAGTAACGTTGCCTCCAAAGGTTGTAATTTGGTTGAGGCCATTAATATTCAATAAAGATTCATTAAACTGAAAATTAAACCATCCACCAACTGCAGTAACTTGACTAAACCCGTCTAAATTTTTAAGTGATGTATTGCCATAAATATGAAGTTCACCAACCACATTTGTGATCTGGGCCATTCCATCCACATTTAATAAATTGGAGTTACCCCAAATTGATATATCTCTTCCAACAGCAGTCAATTGACTCAATCCATCTAAATTGGGTAAAATAAGATTGCTTGAAATGCTAAGGTCACGACCAACTGAAGTGACCTGACTCAATCCGTTTAGTTGTGTAAGGGAATTGTTTAAACCAATAGAGAGATCTTCACCGATGGCTGTAATTTGGCTAAGTCCGTCTACATTTGCTAGGGAAGAATTAAAATTATTAATATACTCCCATTTGATGAGGACAGTTGATTCAGACCGTCTACATTGATCAAGGAATCATTACAATAGATTTTAAGTGTTCCGTTTATTGCAGTTAGCTGGTTTAATCCATTCAGATTTGTAATAGTTCCAGGAGGTGCTTACTTCAATTTGTATCCCAACAGGAACCTCTGTACAGCCAGGGTAATTTATTGAAAAATTGTCCACATCTGCTTGCGATTGTAAAGTAATTGATGTGTTTGGACATTGTGCCATCCTCATAAAACCATAAAGGGAGTACAATACAACTAACAGTAGAATTTTAACGTTCATGTTTCTAAATTTTGCTTTATCTAATCAAACATAAAATCTTAAAAATGAATCAATAAAACAACAATAATTGATACTCAATCTTGAAAAACTGAAAATAAAAGCATTTCTAGATAACAGGTAATTGGGTATTGATATGTAATAGCTACAAAATCAAGGAAGCCTTTTAAACCCAAAACCCAATCACAATATTTTAAATAATCTGGATTTTTCTTTACCTTGACAATAATTAACGCCCCTTCAACTACTCTAAGAATAGTCCCACAAATTTAAATACGTTTCCATCTTATTAAATAATATAATTATGCACTCTTATATGAAATCCAAATTATTACAATCATTGATCTTTTTTACTGCTTTCAGCCTTCATTTCGCTGCTTTTGGGCAAATACAAGACAACCAGCTGAAAAATCTTCTAGGCACCGACCAAGTATTCAATCTGCCTTCACTAACTGAAAACGAGGAAAAATCCCCAAATTCAATCCTTAAACAGTCAAATTTCCCTTGTGATTGTAAGACCGATTTCTACACAGTTGATGCAAATGGTGCTATCCAGATGTGGAGCGTTGTCAATAACACCGTAGTTGGAGGAGATACGATTCTAACCGATGGCGACAGGGGCGGATTAGCTTTATGTGGCCCAGACCCTAACTCCCAAACTTTCTTTTGTGCGAATGCTGTAAACAATACTTTTATGTATTACAACACCAATAATTCTGACTGGACTTATGTCACCATCCCATTTAACTATTTGGGGAATAATGGTGGATTCAGGGAACATCAATACTATATGAAAGGCCTAGAAGAAATTTACTATTATGATGGGTTTAATTTTTCATTGGTCCCAGGTCAATCAGACAGAATAAAAGTAGCTGACATTGCGGTAGATACGCTTGGCCAGGCTTGGATATTTACTGGTACAACTATTGACCCAATTGCAACTGAACTAAGAGTTTATAATTCTTCCGGCTTGGTTGCTTCTTATCCCATAAATATCAACACAAATTACTTTTATGGTTCCTTTTTCATGAACAACATGCTATATATTGCCCGTGGCTTTACGGAAGATATCGTTCCAGTTACCATTTCTGGTGGTGCTGTTACCTTTGGTACTCCAATTTCTTTACCTCCCTTTCCGCCTAATTTCTTTATGGCTGATGCTGCGGGCTGTCCTTGTTCGAATGAGCCACCCGCTTGCTCTGATCTGTCACCAGTCTTGACCATCGTTCCTGGAAATATTTCTGGCGCTTCTTCCGTCAATGCTGTTGTCAGAGTGTCCGAATTAAACAATGCTGATACCGATCCATCACAATCAATTCTTGTCCGCATGCCTTCTGACTCAAGATATACATTTGCCTGGGATCCTACCTTAACCTCCGTAGGCTTTACCTCAGTTCAAAATGCTCAATGGAGTTATAACGGGAGTAATCCGCTCTTCCATAGTTGGCTATATACGGGATCAAATAGTCTTCCTGGTGGCACTGCTTCCTCATTTGGCTTCAATGGCGTATACGATCCTCAATCTACTAATGGTTCTACTACCGTTACGGTGACTGTAATCCCATTTAGTGGTGGGGAATGCACGATTACCAATAATGGAGATGCGGAGACCTTGATTTATTTTGATTAATTGTTTCTTGTTCATTAGCGAAGCGTTACTTGTTCATTATTTGTTAGCTTTCGCTAATAATGGGCCTTGCTATTGGCAATCTTCTTACAAAAGAAACACAATCAATCAATTACCTAGCTTTTTGGCTTAGTATACATTGCTTGGCTTTTGTTGTTCATGACTGGTCTATTTTATTGGCTGATTCTATCTATCCATAACTCTTCTAAATCAAGTCTTTACAAAGTAACAGGTCGCGCTCTAGTACTGATCACTTGAACTAAAAATCTGTTAACTAAAAATCTATAAACTAAAAGATCTGTTACTTCTCGTAGAAGTGAGAGATCTATCTAGCACCTCTAAATTTCTATGAGCATTACTGCTCAAGACATACCACTTTCGACTGAAGGCTTCCGAAAATAGCAGGTCGCCCACCACCACTGATCACTTGAACTAAAAATCTATTAACTAAAAGATCTGTTACTTCTAGTAGAAGTGAGAGATCTATCCGACACCTCTAAAATTCCATGAGCATTACTACTCAAGACAACATTCAACTTCAACACTCAACTCTTTCTTCTGAATTCATTATTTGATTCCTTAGGTGCATTTAATCTAGCCCAATAAAAATCATATTTACAAGCCGTTTACAAATCGAAATTTCAATTAATTAATCAAGATTTTATCTATATTAGAGGTTTTTAATCTAAAACCCTAAACCTGACCAGAGATGGCGGAAAACTTCAATCAAAACCCTGAGCAAAAAGCCAGAGATAAAATTGACCAAATGCTGGAGGAAGCAGGTTGGGCAGTACAATCCAAGAAAAAAGTAGACCTAGGGGCAAAGAAAGGAGTGGCAGTAAGAGAATATCAAACAGATGTAGGACCCGCCGATTATGTGCTATTTGTAGATCGTAAACCTGTTGGTATTATCGAGGCAAAAAGAGAAGAAGAGGGACACAGATTGACTGTTGTGGAAGACCAATCTAAAGGCTATGCAGGCGCAAAATTGAAGTACCTTAGTAATGATCCTTTACCCTTCGTATATGAAAGTACGGGAACAATATCTAAATTTAGGGATTATAGAGATCCTAAGCCTAGAGGAAGAAATATCTTTCATTTCCATAAACCAGAAACTATTGCCGAGTGGCTTAAAAAAGGGAAAAGTTTAAGAGATCGATTGCTGACTATTCCAGCGTTAGATGAAACCGGACTTCGACCAGCACAGATCGTAGCAATCAATAATCTGGAAGATTCATTTAGTAAGAATCGACCACGAGCATTAATTCAGATGGCAACAGGCGCAGGGAAAACCTTTACCGCAGCAACTTTTATCTATCGACTACTAAAATTTGCGGATGCTAAACGGGTATTGTTTTTAGTAGACACCAAAAACCTTGGAGAACAGGCAGAACAGGAGTTTATGACCTTCCAGCCAAATGATGACAATCGAAAGTTCACAGAATTGTACAATGTTCAACGTCTGACATCAAGCTATATTGCTTCTGATAGTCAGGTATGTATTTCTACTATCCAACGACTGTATTCAATATTGAAAGGAGAAGAATTGGATAAAAGTGCCGAATTGGAAAATCCTAATGAATCCAGTTGGATAAAACAGCAGTTGACTAAGAAAACAGCTATTCCAGTAGAGTATACAGAAAACGTTCCAATTGAAAAGTTTGATTTTATTGTTATTGATGAATGCCATCGATCGATTTACAATTTGTGGAAGCAGGTACTGGACTATTTTGATGCTTTCCTTATTGGATTAACGGCGACACCGGACAAACGGACCTTTGGTTTTTTCAATGAAAATGTAGTCAGTCAGTACACCTACGAAGAGTCGGTGACAGATGGTGTGAATGTTCCGTATGATGTTTATATGATCGAAACCGAAATCTCAAAAAATGGTGGAGTGATTGAAGCAGGCTGGTTTGTAGATAGACGGGACAAACTCACTCGTGCAACTCGCTGGCAGCAAGAGGATGAGGATACCGTTTACAAGAAAAACAACCTTGATAAAAAGGTGGTAAATCCTAGTCAAATCCGCAATATTATCAAGGAATTCAGGAGTGCATTGAAAACGACAATTTTTCCTAATCGGATAGATGAAAATGGAGAGTATGAAGTCCCTAAAACCTTAATTTTTGCAAAGACAGACAGCCATGCGGATGACATTATCAAGATTATCCGAGAAGAATTTGATGAATCGGATGATTTCTGTAAAAAGGTGACCTACAAGATTGATGAAGACCCAAAATCCGTACTCAATCGTTTTAGAAATTCCTATTATCCCAGAATTACGGTGACCGTTGATATGATTGCTACAGGGACGGACGTAAAACCACTAGAGGTGTTGTTGTTTATGAGAGATGTAAAAAGCATCAATTACTTTGAACAAATGAAAGGCCGTGGTACCAGAACGATTGATAGTAACAACCTGCAATTGGTATCTAAAACAGCTAGGCATAAAACACACTTCGTGATCGTAGATGCTGTAGGAGCCACTAAATCCAAGAAAACAGACAGCAGACCACTAGAACGAAAACCGTCCATCCCATTAAAGGATTTACTTGGTGCAGTGACTATGGGCGTACAGGATGAAGATTTATTTTTATCACTTGCCAATCGCCTTATTCGACTAGAAAAGCAAATCACAGATGATGAAAAGTGCAAATTGCTGGACTATTCAGGAGGTAAAAATCTACGACAGATCACCAGAGAGTTATTGACCGCTTTTGATCAGGATGCTATTGATGCGAAAGCACAGCCTGCTATTGATAGTATACCTAAAGTCAATCAGACTCCAGCGATGATCGAAGAAGCAAAAAAACAAGCACAAGAATCTCTGATCAGTGAAGCTGCTAATACATTTAATGGTCAATTGAATGACTATTTGGAGAATGTAAGGAAGCTGCATGAACAAATCATTGATGACCATAATTTGGACACAGTAACCAAAAGTGAATGGGATACGACCTCTACTGAAAATGCACAACAAGTCATCAAGGATTTTACGGCTTATCTTGAAGCAAACAAGGATGAAATCCAAGCACTAAGCATCTTTTACAACCAACCCCACAATCGCAGGGATATCACCTACAAAATGATTAAGGAGGTGATGGAAAAGATCAAACTGGAAAACAAACCAACCTTAATGCCTGGATACGTCTGGGAAGCTTATGCACAACTGGAGGAAGTAAAAGGCAAAAATCCAAAAAATGAACTGATTGCTCTGGTATCTTTGATTCGTAAAGTAACAGGAATTGATCAAGCCTTGACTCCCTACAACAAAACAATAGATAAAAACTTCCAAAACTGGGTATTTGGTAAACAAGCAGGAACCCTCAAATATACTGAAGCACAAATGAATTGGCTACGCATGTTGAAAGACCACCTGGCTACCAGCTTTCATATTGAGTTGGAGGATTTGGACTATACACCGTTTGATGCGGAAGGCGGCAGGGGAAAAATGCACCTATTGTTTGGGAAGGAGATGAATGAGATTATTAATGAACTTAATGAAGTATTAGCAGCATGATGGAAGATTGGGTAAAGTGTGAATTTTCTGATTTATTAAATTACGAGCAGCCAACGAAATATATTGTAAGTAGTACGAATTATAATGATAGCTATGAAACACCTGTTTTGACAGCAGGTAAGTCTTTTATCAAAGGCTATACAAATGAAAAAGATGGCATTTTTGACAATATTCCTGTCATAATATTTGACGATTTTACTACAGCCTCTAAATATGTAAACTTTAAGTTTAAGGTGAAATCTTCAGCAATGAAAATTTTATTGCCTACAAGCAAACTTGTAAACATGAAGTTTGTTTTCTATGCAATGCAAGTAAATCGGATAAGAAGTGACACCCATAAAAGGTATTGGATTTCAGTATTTTCAAAAAAGAATTTCTTAATCCCTCCCCTCCCAATCCAACGCGCCATCGTCTCCAAAATAGAAACCCTATTCAGTAGTCTGGATCAAGGCATTGCCGATTTAAAAAATGCTCAGGCACAACTCAAAATCTATCGTCAGGCTGTTTTGAAAAAGGCGTTTGAAGGGGAATTGACCAAGGAGTGGCGGGAGCAGCAAACTGATTTGCCTAGTGCTGATGAATTGTTGGAGCAAATCAGGGCAGAACGACAGAAACATCATGGCAAACAGGTATTGGATTGGGAAGTAAAGGTGGAGGAATGGGAGGTGAATGGAAAAAAGGAAAAAAAGCCAGGAAAACCAAAATCATTGAAAGCAATTGAATTTGACAGAACCACTTCTGAGAACTATCCTGGAAATTGGAGCATAATTAGATCAGAATATATAAGTGATTTTATTACAAAGGGTACAACCCCCCAAAAGACTGAGCTAACACAGGATGAAGGGGACATACCATTTCTTAAAGTGTATAATCTAACTTTTACAGGGAAACTTGATTTTACCATCAACCCCACCTTTGTCAATTTGGAAACTCATAACAACTTTCTAAAAAGATCGATAGTTTATCCAAACGATATTTTGATGAACATTGTTGGTCCACCTCTAGGAAAAGTATCGATAGTCCCAACGAACTATAGTGAATGGAATATAAATCAGGCTATAGTGCGATTCAGGCCATTTACTTTCATATCTACTAAATATTTATCTAACTTTTTGATAGCAGAAAAAACAATTAATACAATTTCAAAAAAAGCTAAAGCTACAGCTGGACAATTCAATTTAACATTGCAGATTTGCAGAGAAATAACAATCCCTGTCCCATCTGTAGAAGAACAACACCAAATCGTCCAACAAATAGAGTCTCGCCTTTCCGTTTGCGATAAATTAGAAGAAAGCATTCAAACCAGCTTAAAAAAAGCAGAAGCCTTACGCCAAAGCATTCTCAAAAAAGCCTTCGAGGGTAAATTGTTAAGTACTGAAGAAATAGAACAGTGTAAAGCAGTGCCTGACTATGAGCCAGCTAGTGTTTTGTTAGAACGAATAAAACAAGAAAAATTTCTAAACCTAAAAAAATAATTTTTTATGAACGTTGTACCTAGAGATTATACATTACATGCCTTATTCAACAATCCGCATGAACAATTTATGATTCCTTCCTATCAAAGAAGATATGCTTGGCGTTATCCCCAACAAGCTGCTTTATTCCGAGATATTGATATGTTATTGGAAAATGATGGTCATTTATTCGGGATGCTAATATTGCATACCGGAATGCATACAGGAGGAACAAATAAGGTAAGTGTTGTAGATGGTCAGCAAAGACTAACCTCAACAACGATACTATTAAAAGTAATGTTGGATGTGTTTGAAACAAATAAGGATCAGTTTAGGGTCGGACAAATAACACAACTTTTATATTGCGGAGATTATTCGAAAAAAAATCATCGAAAATTACTTTTGGGCGATCTCGATGAGCCAGATATGAACAATCTATTCAATGGGAATTTGAATAAGATAAAAAACGGACGCATATTGGAAGCATATGAAACTTTTCATAATTTTATTGAGGAAGGAGTGGAAGAAGAAGGGATAAGTTGGTTAGAGAGATATTTCCACAAACTTTTGCATACAGCAAAAATAATAAGGTTAGATGTTCCTCAGGCCAAAGATGCTTACAAACTATTTGAAACGATTAACAATAGAGGACTTCGTTTATCAGCAACAGATATATTAAAGAACTTTATTTTGGGCCATGCTGCAAAAATAAGTGATGAAAAGTTAACCCACGCAAAAGAACTTTGGTCTGAATTAATAATTAACCTAGACGGTATAAACACCGATGATTTTTTTAGACAATATGTTTCGAGCATTTATACTCGAAAAATCACTAAAACAAAGCTGATTGAAGAGTTTAAGAAACACTATTTTAAAAATGTTCTTGCAGTAGAGAAACTAGGAGAATACATGTATAATTACGGGTTTCAAGAAGAAGAATCTCTAGAGGATAGTGAAATTGATTTTGAATCTCAATATGACAACGAGGAGGATAGCAATGATCAAACACGCATTGACATTGCAGATTACTTAAAAAATATAGTTTTAGCAAGTGAATGCTACGCCAATATCATTTATTCAGAGTTTGAGGATGCAAAGATAAACCAACTACTAGAGGATTTGAGGGCAATTCGTTCTTTTCCTACCTACATTTATTTAATGCATTTTTTGCAGTTTGAACATATTAATAGAAAGACAAAATTGACTGTGCTTAAAATGATTTCTTCACTAATGTTAAGGCGGCATGTTGTTGGAAGAAGCACAGCGTATAACGACGATATATTTGCTAACCTCTTAAGGCTAGATGATAAATCAGATGATTATTTAAATCTCATAAAAGAAGAGTTATTGGAAGATTATCCTGAGGATGATGAATTCAAAGATAGATTTCCTGTTCATGAATTAAAAGAAAGGGTAATTGAACGAGCCAGGTATATCCTTACTCAAATTGAGTATTTCAAAACCGGAAATACAAGAGAGTTGAATGTTAGTGATACGGAAGATGTACATGTAGAACATATTATTCCTAAAACAATTGATACAAAAAAATCTAAAAGAGAATATGGAGATTGGATGGATTATCTTTCTGGGAATGTTAGGCTTGAACATAAAAAGAGAGTGAATCGAATTGGCAACTTAACATTGTTATCTGGACCTCTAAATATCAGTATAGGCAACAATCCATTTTTAGACAAGCGCAAAGAATATCGGAATTCAAATATTCAATTGACGAAAGAACTTGGGGAATACAAGTATTTCAAGTTTCAGCATTTAGATGATAGAGGTAGAGAATTAGCTGACATTGCAATTAAAATCTGGAAAATATGAATGACTTATCAATAATATCAAAAACACCAAATCGGAAGTATTACTTACTTTTTACGGCCCAAATCAGCAAGGTTCAGCAAAGATTGATACACCTAAACTTGAAACTGATGCACTTACTCAACAACAAAATGATACACTAAATGATGCACTGCAAAACACAATTAGCAAAAAAGTTTTTCAACGGCATTTATTAATTTTAAAATTATTATATAGTCATGAATCGTTATCCATGAAACAGTTAACTGTCTCATTGTCAGTTTCAAGGGTCACTTTACAAAGAGATTTGTTACTATTGA
>ENA-ORXR01001792-ORXR01001792.1-marine-metagenome-genome-assembly--contig:-NODE-1792-length-21831-cov-6.278432_pt1 | contig 21831 bp, 18 predicted proteins | sample MGYA00237866_ERZ511479 | MGnify/ENA metagenome assembly ERZ511479 | reverse complement strand
AAAATCAGTCGAAGTAATTCTTGAAAAAGTAAACCGAGCAAGGGAAAAACTCATTTGAATACTTTGCAGGTCACACTACACTAGACAGGCACGCGCGCCACCGATCTAGCTGCCCGGCAGTTGCGCCGGCACAGTGAGCCATCGCGGCAGAAACTATTCCACGAACTGCAATTTGAACAGTTGAGAAAGGTCTTCTACCGTACGTAACCCTTGTACTGTTTGCAGATGATCTCCCGACCCATCAAACAGTAGCAAAGTAATTTTCTCGGCCCGATACTGCCTGGCAAGCTTGCTACCCTCTTCAGTCGTCAGGTCGGCCAGGCGAAAATTTACGTCATCGAATTGTTCAAGCGCCTTGGAGGTTCTGGATTTCAGGCTTCGACACACGGTGCAACTCGGATCATGAATCTGGACAACTGCAGGACTTCCCGCCCCGATCACTGTCAGGTCATGAAGTGTGCGCTGGCGCTTGTCGTAGGTGGCCAGTGCACCGGCACTGATCAGCACCAGAACTGCAGCACCACCGCATTTCATCAGAAACCGACGTCGTTTTTGCGGTGACATTCGAGCCAGGCGCTCGCGGAAAGTTGGTGCGTTCTTAGTCGATTTTTTTGATGCCATGGTGGTTAATATACGCAGACTTTACGATCTGACCTACACGAGGGTCGTTGGTTCCATCGATCAGCGTCAGGCAGGAAATGTGCCGGGGCCCGCCCACGACACCCCGACCACCCGTTCGTTGTCAGGATTACACTCGGAGCATCTTGCAACTACTGATTAAGAAAATTCATCAGATTAGCGTCTTTTACAGACAGGAGGCCACGGCTCTGACACTATCGCTGTTTGGCGTTGGGTGCGAGTAATCCTGTTAACCAAGAGGACATGACTTTGAAAATAAATGCCGTTGTGTGGGGCGAGAACATACATGAGAAAACCAATAAGGCGGTCCAGGAGATCTATCCGGACGGTATGCATTGCTGCATCGCTGACGCCCTGAATCTGGATCCGTTGATAAATGCCAGCACCGCCACGCTGCAGGAATCTGAGCATGGGCTATCTGAAGAGCGACTAAAAAACACCGATGTCTTGTTCTGGTGGGCGCATGCTGCTCACGGTGAAGTTGAGGATGTTGTCGTTGATCGAATAATTGAGCATGTGTGGTCTGGCATGGGTCTGGTGCTATTGCATTCAGCCCACTTTTCAAAATTGTTCAAACGTCTTATGGGCACGCCGTGCGGGCTGCATTGGCGGGAGGCAGGTGAGCGTGAGAGGATGTGGATAACAAGCCCTAATCACCCCATTGCCAAAGGATTGCCTGATCATTTTGAACTCGAGTATGAAGAGATGTATGGCGAGCCGTTTTCAGTTCCCGAACCACTGGAAACCGTATTTATCAGTTGGTTTCAGGGCGGCGAAGTGTTTCGCTCTGGTTTGACCTATAAAAGAGGGGCTGGCAATGTCTTCTATTTCAGACCTGGCCACGAAACTTACCCGACATACCATGACGAGAATATAAAAACGGTGCTTGGAAATGCTGCGCATTGGGCTAATAATTCGCAACCTCGGCGTATCGGTATCATTGATGCGCCTAATCGATCAATTGATCAAGTGCTGGAAACTCTTGAGCAACGAGGGCCTTCACTGCATGCACCTGGAGAGGAAGGTTTCAAATAATGAGTACAACAGTTCGCTTGCTTATCCTCGGCACTGGTTGGATGGCTAAAAACCATGCTGAATCTTTCGCAAAGATAGATGGCGTGACGGTAGTAGCAGGTGTTGACAGTCGGCCTGAAGTCCTTGCGGCGTTTTGTACAGAATTTGATATAGAACATCAATTCAGTACGCTGGATGAAGCGCTGGAATGGGGTCAATTTGATGCTGCAACCAACGTAACCCCGGATGCAGTTCACTACCAGACCACGATTGCGCTACTGGACGCAGGTAAGCATGTGCTATGTGAAAAGCCCTTGGCAGTAAACAGTACGCATGCAAGCTTGATGGCAAAGAAGGCAGCTGAAACTGGGTTGATCAATATGGTTAATCTTTCCTATAGACAGGTGCCTGCAATGCAAAAAGCTGCTCAGATGGTTGCATCGGGTGCTATTGGTGAAGTAAGGCACTTCGAAGCTTCGTACTTGCAAAGCTGGTTAACGCAGCCTGCATGGGGTGAATGGAAAACCGATAGTCAGTGGTTGTGGCGATTATCTACATCGCATGGCTCAAACGGTGTGCTTGGTGATGTTGGAATTCATATTCTGGATTTTGCAACCTTTGTTGCCGGCAGCCTGCCAATCGATCTGCATGGCAGGTTGAAAACATTCAGTAAAGCGCCCAGGGACAAAATTGGCGAATACGCTTTGGATGCTAACGATAGTTTTGTACTGCATGCTGAGCTTGAAAACGGCGCAATTGGAACATTCTCGGCTACACGTTTCGCGTCAGGTCATCATAACGACCTGCGTTTACGCATCTACGGTGATAAAGGGGGAATGGAAGTTTTATTTGAAAAAAATATTGATCGATTGAATGTTTGTCTCGATGAACACATGATCACCCAGCAGTGGAGCGAAGTGAAGAGCGAGTCAGTTCCCAGTAATTACCAGAGGTTTGTGGAGTCCATACTCAACGATACCCCGGTACAGCCAGATTTTGAGCAAGGCGCGCAACTTCAACATTGGTTGGATAAAGTTATTTAAATTCGACTCCAGAAGAATTTTTAATGTGCACTGAATAAGGGTCCAGCAAACATCAATTTCTTCGCCACTAGCCTCGACCAATGAACGGCATGGCCGTCGCCATGATAGTCATGAACTGAACGTTAGCGTTTAATGGTAACGTGGCCATATTAACTACAGCATCTGCCACGTGGCTGGTATCCATGGTGGGCTCTGGCTTGATACTGCCATCAGCCTGCGGAACACCTGCGTTCATCTGTTCTGTCATGTCGGAGGCGGTGTTACCAATGTCAATCTGACCGCAAGCGATATTGAACGGCCGACCGTCGAGGGACAAGGTACGTGTCAGCCCGGTTATGGCATGTTTAGAGACGGTATAAGGCACCGAGCCCGGGCGTGGCACGTACGCAGAGATAGAACCGTTGTTGATGATCCTGTTGCCTTGAGGAGATTGATGACGCATCAAGGCGAACGCCCCTCGGGCCGCAAGAAACGCGCCCGTCAGATTTACGTTGATGACTTGCTGCCATTGCTCGACCGATAGTTCGTCAATAGGCATGGCAGGTACATTGGTACCTGCGTTATTGAACAGGACATCAAGCCTTCCGTGCGCCTTTTTTATCTGAATGAACAGGGCGTCCACTGCATCAGCGTTAGTGACATCACAGCTTAACGCGCTCATGTTTTTCGGGGTGTCGGCCTGTTCGGCTGTTTCCTGAAGTGCAGACTCACGCCGACCGGTTAGCACTACGTGAAATCCTGCCCGGTTCAAGGCGAGCGCTGTCTGACGTCCTATGCCTGAACCGGCGCCTGTGACGAGTGCGATTTGAGTCATGGTAATAGCAAGCCTGTATTTGGTCGACAATTGATGTGAACGATAACAGATCCGGAACTACACTTATCACGATTTGTCGATCACCTTACGCGACACTATCGGTGTCCGTTAAACCACATTACACAAATTCGCCAACTTTAATTACCACCAGATCGTACTTATCGTCTTTAATTACCACCAGACCGTACTTATCGTCTCAGAACCACTTTCTGCGCTACAAACTCATACAGCCGGTAATCCGGCTCGCCGAATCATCAACCAGCATTCAAAGGGCACGTTCTGCAACCTTCCGAATGGTGGCTCAGTGCCCCAAGCGGGAGTTCCAGCTTGTCGCGCAAAGGAGTCATCGACAGTCTGCTCTGACCCTAATACGGGGCGTAGGCAAGGTTCATACTGGGAGACGGTTACGTTAACAACATACCACCGCAGAGTGCAAAGGATATTTAAAAATAGGTAGCTATTCAAATGTCCCATAGTTTAGTTTAATCATGCTTCATCCGAAATCGCTATAAAGGCTAAATCCACCAACTCATTGGATTATGATGAGCCAAATCATACTAGTTAATAAGCCAGTGAGTATTGCGAACGAAGCGCCACCTAGCCCATAAAAAACGACTTTATTTTTTTTAGTGTAATACTCTGCTTTCGCCCTCTCTGATTCATCAGTTAATAGAATAAACGCTTTTGTTGAGTGATATTTTTTGTAGTATTTATTGTAAAAATATAAGAACCCAGATGTAAATAAAAGAAAAATCATTAACCAGAAGGCAATATAAAAGCCTTTGACATATACCTCGGACTCGCTTGAGTTCCTATCATCCACATGACTAATAATCTCCGACATTTCAGCTACGCTTAACACGTGCTTTTCTACATCCGCGTAAATACTCTCATCAACAATTATTTTTCTTAAATATTTTTCTATTTCGTCAGATCTGAAATTATCAATTATTTCAATTGAAAGAATTTTCGCATTAACACCAATGTCTGAGGAAAGTATCGATCTTTTTAAATCTAGTGTGGTGAAAAAAACTGTATCTCTATTTTCAAGTTCTTCAGAGTAGTCAGTCTGTTTGGAATTTGATAAATCATTTTGCACTATAAAGAACATAATGCCAAACAAAAATATTGCCATAAATATCATCATAGAAGCTGTGAAACAGGCACGTCTCAAATAATCCAATTTGGAATAATATCCGCCATTGGAGATGAGTACCTTCTCTATTGCACTAACAAAAAGAGCATGAACTTCATTTGCCCATATCATGTTAGTGTGCTCAATAAGCAATTGAACGTAGCCGAGATCAGTTTCGGCCTTATCAATCATGAACACTAGCTCAATTTTTTGTGTCTCAATTGATTGAGAATTAGCGAAGTCAACAATGACATTCCAACTCATTACAATCGAAACTGGAGTTATACTCTTCAACTCGTGGTAATTATCAAGCGCCTCAAATGAATTAAACGGCTTTGTTGTATCATCATCAAACCTAACAAATACCTCAAAAAAATCAATTTCCCGATTCCTATCGTTACCTAATTTTTGGTTCAACAAATGGTAAAACTGCTTGACGTCATTGAAAGATAAAGTGAAATCGCTTGCTTTAGAATAATATAGCTTTTCTTTTTTCCCTAAAGAGTCAAGTACGATACCAGCGAGAATTTGTCTCGACAATTCAAATTTAATTTTTGATTCTTCATCTTCTATGGCTATTTGGTTCATGATATTTGGTTTAATTTATTTGAAATAAACTACACTTGGATCGCTACTCTGTAAATATCGCGCCTTTAATAGCTTTTGCTAAGGATAGCAGCGACATCAGCACCAATGCATATACATGCGAGTTTTGAACATTTTAAATCAATCGCAACATCCGACATATTCAGGAAAACTCTTCTGCTTTGCAAATCATTGAGTATTTGATATCGGCTGCGTATTGAACTTTAAGCATAGCCCAAAACCCACAAACCAGAGCCAGCTACGACCGACCGCTTCAAGCTGATTGCAGTCCTTGATATTCGATACCTGAGCCATACCGCGTACGTCTGAAATTGGCCGAAAGCACGAATTCCTAGAGCATCATATCAGGCTCAGTAGACGTAGACGGACTCCAAGGTGCCCGACTTCGTCCTTCCAGCTCACAGGTATATTGCTCAGTCATAGCCCGCTCTATCCTCTAAAGCGGAAAATCGACTAATAACATCTACTATGATCGACTTAAAAAGTGAGCATTTTGTAGTCGGAGCGTACGTTCCGATTAGTAATCCACAGTTGGGTCCATCGCTGAGTTAGATTTGCTATGCTGATAATTCACATGTGATCGATCAGGTGATAGGGCAATTCAAACGGTGCAAATACTTATCAATGTTGTTGTGCGTTCACTAGTTTATATAAGGTGACTTAGATTCTCGAAATTCTGGAATCGCTAGACCGAAAGACTGAATCCAAAAAAATATCTCTCGAATGTAGTCTTCTGAATATGCGCCTGGAGAAAAATACACTATTAGTGGAGTCTCTCTGTCTCTTGGAAAGAGATAGTCTGCGTTTAAACGAGTAAAAGGAATAATGTACTTACCGTTGTAACGCAAGTCTGGTTTCCTATCACTATTCGATGTAGCAGCAACGATTCTGTATTCCTGCTCGTCAGCAAACGAAGGGTGTTTATATTCAGTAGCTAAGCCGTCCAATTCGTCAATCATTTTTAAAGAAACTGCGTTAATCGCCATGGAATCCATACCCGCAACACCGTTGCCTAAGGCACTATCAGCAATATTACATATTGTTTCGTTGTGTGCTTCTGCATCGTAGCTACATTATACAAGATCAGGAAAGCCATTATCTTTGCAAAATGAATGAACTCTATCGATTGGAAATCCTATGGAAAATCTCCCTTCGGGAGTATACGCTCGCCATTGTGACAATGAATCACCATTTTTGCTGAAGCTTAAAATATATGAATCGTGGTTCAAGCTTTGAAGTATATTTTTACAGATGTCAAGTAACAATTGAGCTTCGTCATACTTGCGTTTCGAGGCGTAACGCTCGTGTTCTTTAATCAAATATTGATGAGCTATTAACGGGCAATAGTTTCCTTCTGAGGAATCATTCATCGATCCATGTTTAGAGATCCAGAATTCTCTTTCTCTAATTATGGATAAGGCAGCTGTATCATCGGTATAGTGAAAAATGTAATCGAGGTCTGTGTGTTTCATTTTATTCTGGAGTACTTTGTTTTACCGATATTCAATGAAATACGACATTCATCGTACCGTCTTTTAATCCTGAAAATATCTTTTCGAGTAAATCTAACGTTTGACGTCTTAGGTTCAAAGGGTCAATGCAACACTTCATACTGAGCATATCACTGAAAAAATATTGTCGTAAGTCCGGTTCAAGGCTGTTTGCAGACCATACTTGAATATGACCGTATTCTGAACAACCGGCTTTGCGTCGAGGATGTAGCATACATAAAGAAAAAAGAAAAGATGCGCCCTTGCACGAAAGATGACAGTGTCTTTAGCCTGGACCAGGATCGCAAAGAATATTTCCAAATATTCATACTGGCTAATTGGAGGGTATGTTACTTTCTAAAATCATCGGTGATGCTCGTTGCATTCCGTCTCCGCATAAACATCATGAAAGGATGCGTTGTTAAAAAATTTCTTACTAGCTCTAATCGTTTTTACTCGAATACTGACTCATGGACTAAGCTGCAAGGCAACACACGTCTCTAGACGGTACAACAAGTGCGCCCTGTTCTGCTTATCAGACAGATCCACATCATTTGGCTACTCGTGAAACGACTATGACACCACTTCGCAAGACATTTTTTGCAATCGGTTTGATCCTCGTAAATATTGCGGGCAATGAGGCAAACGCACGAGAGCTGTGTGATCCGTCAGATGATCGCTTCGAATACCCATTCACAGGCACGGACGAGACGGCGTTCGTGAATGACTTTCGCTCCTACGTTCAGTGGGAGCCTAGCTGTCATCCCGCTGATGGCTTATCGATCAATCGCTTCTTCAAGCGTAATGGCAATACTGACGGTTGGAAAGGTCCTTTCATTGTCAAGTACGGTCGAGTCGAGATCAATGGTGGGCCAGGTCGTGGCTTTGGGGTGGATTGGGAAAATAAGAATCCAGAGCAAAGCGGTCTACCCACAGGCCAATATCAGCACTACGAGTTCGACATTTCGGTAGTACGCGATTATATCGACTCACACGTTCAAGGATTCGGATTCACCACGATTGCCGACCTGGCGTCTCTTCCTGGAAACAATACCGGCACCGTCATGACTTACGCAGTTGACTATGGCGCAGTACCACCTGTTGGCAAGTGGCATTTTCAGAGCATTATCTGGCTAAACAAACGTCAAGGCACGAGAGCGAAATTCGTAGAGTACCAAACAGATGCAGAAACCGGCGAGATCGATCTCGGATCTCCGATTAGTGAAGATATCTGGAACCTTGGCTCCATCGACGTGACCGTCGCACAACACTACAGCAGTGAACGTGAATCGCTACGGCAAGAGGCGATAAACAACGACTTCTCTAACGAAAAATACAAAAAGTTCTCACCCTACATCAACGACGAGCATACCTATGAAGTGTATAGACGATTGCCAGGCGATGCAGGAGAGCGTGCTTCCTATCTGTTGATACGTGATACAAATTACGATCCGTCAGAGGGACGCGAGAGCGTTGACGTCAGAGCCGTTCTTGAACATTTGGTTGAAGTAGAGAGCCAGGAGTTTTCACGCAATCCCGACACCATCGAATACCCTGATGGCCGCCAGGAACCTGTTCTCGATTCGAATTGGACCATCGCGGATCTGGGGTGGGAAATCGCAGGACAGGCAAAGAGCCCTTGGTTGCCAAACAATCCTTACCTGCCAACGCCAAACGACAACGCGAATAGCAAAGTGAACTTGACATTCACATGCTATTCGATTCCGATTTTCACTGATGATCTCCGAACCAACAACCAACCAACGTCGGGATTCGGCCTATGTCCCGACACGGGAAATGATAGTCCTACTACACCCAACCCTTCAACGATCAGCCTGCAAGTCGATGACACCGGCCCCGTGGTTGCCGGGCAAGTTTCAGGGCTTTCCGAGCCATGGACCGTCATTTTCACTGCTGAAACGACAAGCGGAAGCCTGACAAATCGCGCGGTTGCCACAGATGCGAGTGGCATGTTTCGATTCGATCCAGTCGCCATGAATTGGCCAGAGTTCATCGACGGCATCACTGTCCGCACCTATGTCAGCTACAACGGTAACGTCGATAATCCGACCTTCACCTACCAAGGATCGGATGACACATCACCGCCGACATCAAACGAGTCTCTACCAATGACGGGCAGTATCGTATTTTACGAGAATCCTGGCGACGGTAATCGGTTGCGCTTCATCGACAATTCCGTGAGTCCAGCCACTTGGCACGCTGTGAACTATACCTGTGCAATTCGTTTGATGAACGGTGGGGCTGAGCGACGCGGAGGTACAGCGACGCAGGCGCAGGCGCTGTCCAATGTTCAGGTGAACTCGTTGCCATCGTACTGCAGTGTCCGTAACGGTGACTCTGGATACCTTTTTTTTCAAAACGACATCGCCAACCAATATTTCTGGATGAAGCCCAACGGGACAGGCGTCACGGGAAGAACATGGATTTCCAATAACTGCGCAAGGACATTGATCGATGCTGGTATTAACCGTACCAATCAAAGTCAAAGCCTAGTCTACGCTGGCGACTACAACACACTCATAGCGATTGCGCCAGCCTCTGAAGATAAAACCATTCAGTACCCGGCCTACTGCAAACAGGAGCGCCTTTGAGTGCAGTGTTTCCGAACACGATGGAAGCGGTATATAGACTGTCGCTTCCCATGTTCTGCGGATACACGAGGATGTGCCAGGCGTGTCCGCGATCTGCATTTCACTTAAAACGCGAACCCTGGTGAACCCAAATTACGCTGCTGAGAAATAATTGAAAATGAATATATATAACCTACTTTCCGCACAAACGAAAATGGACTTTTTTCGATTTAAGTTGTAACAACTTATTGTTTTAGTAGTGATTATTGTATAGCGCATTAATGCGCCAAATGCTCTTAAATCTCAAATCCTCTCCATTTGTTGAACAAAACGATCAAGTGACATAGTTGCGTTTGCGTGCACTTCTGTCCACGACCTTGGCTTCCAGATCATCAATGGCCTGATTGATCTGCTTGTCCAGTGAGCGTATCGCTTGGCGATTCTTGCGAAAGCGTTTGTAGTGCCCGGTCATCTCTTTGGCCCATCGAACATCTTCAGGCTTTATTGATTTGGTGCGTGAACGCCCATCCTCTGAGTAGTTGATCCGGTCCATCGGATGACCGCCTTCCTCTACGGCACACCAGCAATTACTAGCACCGCACTTTCGATGCACTGTGCTGAAGCTTCCCCGAATCATCTCCTGAGTTTCCGATAGCTCGCTGATCAGGCGTGAGCGACGTTGCTCCAGTTTATTTATTTTATTCAGTGTAGACATCTGCACAATATAATATATAATCACGTTCAGATGTGAATTGAATAACCTCATGCGTACTTCAGGCAAAGAGCTGGACCAACTCAAGCGTAAACGCGTGGCAGAGATGCCACTGCTTAAACATCTGGCAGAACGACTTCACTTTGATGAGCTATTGGCCTCACACATCAGTGCTCACGGTAACGAGAAGGTCCCAGCCGCACAGACTCTGCTGATGCTTGTGTTCAACATCACCTCAGGGCGTATACCGCTCTACGAGATGTCTCAGTGGACCACTGACTTCGATGGCCGACTATTCGATGCAGACAGTGAACTTTGCTCGGACTTGTTCAACGATGACCGTTATGGGCGTGCGCTGGACAAGCTCTATCGGGCCGACAGAGCGAGTCTGATGACCGATCTGGTTTTGGCCATGGTGCAGGCATTGCAGCTGGACTTGTCTCAGCTGCATAACGACTCCACGAGTATCAAGACGTGTGGTCAAATGCCTGGAAAAACACGCTCAGGTGTGCAGTTCCTACACGGGCATAGCAAAGATCACCGGCCTGATCTAAAGCAGATTGTGTTCAGTTTGAGTCTAACGGCTGATGGGGCAGTCCCTATCCATTGCAAAACCTATGCGGGCAATCGCACTGACGACACAACCCATATCGAGACCTGGAAGCAGCTGCGTAAGCTTGCCGGTGTGCCTGACTTTCTCTACGTCGCTGACTGTAAGGTTTGCACTGACAGCCAGCTGTCGTTCATTGCCGCTCATGGCGGTCGTGTGGTGAGTCTGTTGCCCGACACATGGGCTGAGGCCAAGGCGTTCAAACAATCACTGCGTCAATCGAAGAGGACCAAGAGGAAAATTCTGCGACAACCCGTTCCAAACAGCGGCGGTGAGTTTGAAACGTTCTACCGCTTTGATGGCATTCATAAGACGACAAAGCGCGGGTATACGCTGCATTGGATCTACACCACTGAAAAGAAGAGGCGTGATCGCTACGCACGCGATCAGCGCCTGAGAGCCCTCGAGCAAGCGCTTGGTGAGCTGACAGGTAAACTTAATCTGCGTCAGCTCAAGACAGAAATTCAGATCCAGAAACGCGTCAATCAGCTGCTGGAGAAGTATCGCGCTGTTGATCTGTACCATATCCAGATCCTGCCTGTGAGCGAGTCCAGCAAAACGCAGATCGGCAAAGGCCGTCCCGGCAAAAAGACACGCTACAAAACAACCATACACACCATCTTCTCTCTGGCATGGTCACGTAACAAGCAGGCGCTCGAGCAGGAACGCAGAACCGATGGTGTGTTTCCCATCCTGTGCACCGATGAGACGCTTGACGCAAAGGCCGCTTTGCTGGCCTACAAGTATCAGCCTCGGCTAGAGAAACGATTCGAACAGCTCAAGACGGTGCACAACGCGGCCCCCACCTTATTCAAGAAGGTTGAGCGCGTAGAGGCCATGATATTCTTGTTCTTCATGGCTCTGATACTTCAGGCAGTGATGGAACGAGAGGTCCGCAAAGCTATGGCTGAAGAGTCGATTGACTCACTACCTGTCTACCCTGAGCATCGTCTGTCAGAGCATCCGACAACCGCCCGGATTGTAGATCGCTTCCGTGACATATCACTGTATCGGCTCCATCATGATGGCAAGCTTGTCAAACAGTACCGCGATGAATTGACGCCGCTGCAACAAAAGGTGCTGAAACTGCTGGGTATGACCGAAGAGGGTTATTGGGAAGAGGTATGTTGAATCTCATTACACGGACCCACAAAAGGGTCGCCAGTTGTCAATTTTTTCAGCCTTCGAAAATCGGAAAAAGTGCCATCTGTTATGTGCGGAAAGTAGGATATAAAAAGCTAATTTTCGTATTCGTACAGATATTGATTATTATCGCCTTTACCTTGCCCGCTCATGCAGATACTTTCAATGCCGAGGGGTTTTTGACGACGACTTCCGAGCTTGACGATATAAGATTGCGCGCGCTCAATAACGAACCCCCGCATTCCGATAATGTTAGAGATGTTCTCGTGGAAGCTGAAAAAGCCTGGCCGTACCCAAACCATGGGGTTAGCTACACGACAACTACAGTCAACGGGGCGAAATTGTGCCATCGTGAAAACGATTCTGTTAACAGAGAACGCGTACTCCATTCTGCAGCGCAGCTTATTTACGGCAAAGTGCTAGCATTTTATTTTACGAGGGAGGGGATATACGCTAAAGAGGCGCGGGACCTAATAAAGGAACTTACCCAATCTGATGGATTCAAGTACGTCAATGGAGTCGTGACTTACAACGGCGCTAATCAATGTTCGTTGGCGTTGAGTTGGCTGGTTCCTTTACTGATTGAGTCAGCAATACTGTTGGAAGGCTACCCTGGCTGGACTGATTGGCATAAAAACGAACTGCAATACTGGTTGGCCGTAGAGGTCTATCCGCTGACCGCCGCAATCTCCAGAACCAGAAAGAACAATTGGGGCAATGCCGCCTCCTTTGCCAGCTGGTCCATTGGTCACTATCTTAATAATATACAAGACACTGACCCCGACTTCAGGCTGGAGGAATTTTATCCTCAGAGGCTTAGTTTGCTGCCAAGGAGTGCAAAGTATCAGCACGGAGAAATGCAGCTCAAGCGAATTGGGAATGAATGGGCAGGTGATAGTCAATGTGCCGATTTTGGTGTTCAATCACACGGGGGAATACCGGACGAACTGCGTAGAGGGCCTGATGGTGAATGTACTGATCTGTTTCTGCGAAGCAATAACAATGCTCAGTATAGTTACCAACAGAAAACAATCAGTAACCTTGTTTACCATGCGGAAGCGTTGAAAAGACATGGACATCCTCGTCATAAGCTCTACGAATTAGAATTGAATTCCGATGTAGAAACACTTCTACAAGCAATCCATTTTGTCGTACAAAATCCGCACAGCTCAGATCATTCCTATGACTGGGAGTTTTGGCAAATTGGCACGCTCCGTGTAGCCAATCGTACCTTTAATAACAGTGTTCTCTGTGATCAAATCCGGAAGAGTAGAACGAGAGAAAACATCATTGGTAATAGCTATTTGCCCTACACCAAGATCACACATTGGGAAGTCTGCAGAGACTAGGATTATCTTGAAACGATGTACCTTGATCTGAAAGGTTGACCACTCCAACGTTAAACCAATTATGGTAAGGTCCAAATTGGGTTCTGGCTGCATCATGCGCGAAAGTGTGTGATTGTAACCAACGGGCCATCAGATAGACACTGCTGTTACCGACACGTTCCAACTGTGCCGGAAGAGCGCTTTCCAGCATAGCTTCATGAATGAGCAGGTCGGCGCCTCGAGCAAAATCTTCCAGAGCCGTAATCGGAGCGGTATCGCCCGAAAACACGACATGCTTCGATGCGCTTTTTAATGACAACGCAACGCAGTCATCAATGGCAGGTGTTCGGTGCGAATGGCAGAGACAGACAACCCGTTGTGTTCCAATACGACCCCTTCGTCTATTATATGTATTTGCAGCAGGCCTCGTAATTCAGAACGCCCCTCATTTTCAACCCTTATATCGATATCCGCTTTCATGGAAGCCAGGAATCTGCCCCAGTAATCGCCGAGGCCTTTAGGGCCCCAAACATTCACTGTCGATTTTCAAACCGGCAGTCCATGCTGTGTGCAGCAAGGGTCCCAGTTCCAGGTAATGAACCGGCAGGTGGGCAATGAATATCCTGGAACGCGTCTTCAATTGCACACGCTGGTCCACAAGCCCTCGTGTCACACCCAGCGCGCAATCGACACAATCTGTTGCTCTTCAAAGCAGAGGAGATTGGAGGTTGGCATGGATGAGCCAGTTCGGATTGCAGGCCCACCCTTGATACCCAACAACGCCGTGTTCAGCGGCATTGTCGACCACGTTTGACACCTATCCGCCAGGCAGAGGAGTGCGGTTGCTTTCGCGAACGTTGCTTTTGTGATAAAGAAAAACAAAAAGCGGCTTGATAGCCTGGATGGTTCTTATTCAGCCCAGTTACAGATAAGCTATTACGGGTTTTCGCGAAAATTTGCCAGCATCAAACATGATGTCTGTCTGGTAGCACCAACCGAAGAGGAACGCATCGAGGCGAGGTCGATGATGATGGTGCATTATGAACTACCGGCGCTCGAAGAAATCAATGCTGACTATTTCAACGCACGTCCAACTGGCGAACGGGATAATGTATATGACGATATCAACTCGCTTTTCAGCTTCAATTCGAATTTGGATTATCTCGAAATGAATCGATCGAACGATACTATCGAGGATGCTATCCAGGCTCAATTTACCGATCGAGGTATTTGTTTCGATATTGTAGTTATCAATCACCGAATAATATTGGGGGCATATATGGTCGAGGCGAACCACGTTCGATGAAACCGGCTGTTGGTACATTCAAGCTTACGCTTTCGATAGTACTTGTAGATATTTTTATTCTGCTGATTTTCAGTGCAATTGCGCCATTCTTGTATAATACTGCGGATTGGATGTCCGAGTGGGTTGGCCTTACTTTGCTTGTTCTCGGATATCGCTACGCCTCCCTACAGCCCCTCTGCCTTTACGTGATTCTGAAACTGGCCCGGCAGAAGCTGGAATCGTTTTCACCAGTACGGGTGATGATATTTTCCAGTATCAGTTCGTTCCTGTCACTTTATTTGATCGGTATTTTTTTCTCCATTTTCACTGGAGCATATTCAGCTGAAATACTCGTTCACGCTGGTGTGTTTTTCAAGAATATCCTTGCAGGAATGCGACACTCATGGATAATACCTGCATTGTCCGGAGTCTTGATGACATCGCCATGGATTGTATTGTGTGTTCGGCGTTTTTTGTGGACTCGCCGCGTATGAGCAGGCTCAAGCTGTCCACGCCAGGACCTTAATAGGACAGGGCCGGCAAAGTATTCTGCGCTGAAGGTTAGATACCAGTTTGTGCGATCCTTAAGGGGAAATGTATATACCCTGTCTCAGTCATCGCAATGGCAACAGTAGCGACGTCTTTCGTGGCGAACGGGTCCGCTACAGCAACGATTTTACGGTCGAAGGTGTCAATTCTGCTTTCTTCGTGCATTTCGACCGTGGATTGGCCTTGTCTTGCCCCTGCCAGTCAAGTGCGGATAGGCCGCCAACACGATTGTGCGATCAATAGTCCGCGGACAGATGTAGATGATGTCAAGCGCATCGAAAGGGATGAGGAAAAGAGGATCATAGCCGTACTGCCGCCTGCTTCTCCTGCACTGCGCTTCCAACTTTGAGAGTACGAAGCTGCTGCGCCTAGCAGATTGATATCATCGACTGGGAAGGCAGTTGGAGAGGCTTGTTCGATTTACAGCAGACGTTGTTGTCAGCGCAACAGGCGCATGTCGACCAGATCGATTCGTGTGTAGCTGCCGGACTAAGTATAGGAAGAATTAAGCAAGTATCGACACCAAACTGCCACACCAAAATCCGACATCCATGGCATCGGGACGCGTCGTCTTCATCAGTAATTCAACTGTTAGCTACTTGCCAATACACCCTCTAACACCCCTGCTTAGCCCCATCAGTCGACTCCACAACACATCTGGCACTTAATCAATCTCCACCACGCAGTCATTGCCCTACTTGCCTCTTCCTTGTGCAGTATCCATCGACCGTTTTCTATGCATACACAAAGCCACCAGAGGATTTATCTGACTATGTACATAGCTATTGGGAACTAAAAACACTCACAACATTAGCTGATGATTTTCATCTGCATGCATTGCCCGATGCCTGTGTGAATATCCTGTTTAATCAAGCCGATACCAGATCGCAGGCATAACCGTTTTGCGCACCACTTACTAAGTACTCAATTCGGGCAAGGAATTTCACTTTGCGGTCATTCAGTTTTTGCCAGGAGTATGGCAAGGTAATCAAAATGAGACTACGTATAGTTTTGTCGGGACACCCTATACCGGTAACTTGCCACTAATAGAAACGAGCATCGCGTTGGCAAACGTAGACATGTTCTCCAAACCGCCGATCTTGTCAAAGCTCGTCCATCTACTGATTAGCCAAGAGCTTATGGCGATGAAGTTGTAACTGCTACGATTCTAGGCGACATCGATACGATTCATAGCGTGGCCGATATGGCTGACGCAACCCATATATCGCCACGCCAGCTGCAACGGGTACTCAAAAAAAAACGGGGTTCTCTCCACATGACCTGTTGAAGGTGTTACGACTGTAACAATCGTTCAACCACCACTACCTTGACACCTATACCGATCAATCGCACTTCATTCACTCGTTTAAGAAGAACACCGGGTACACACCTACTCAGTACTACCGTAAATTCAATGTCTGATTTATTCAATACCTAGATTGCAAGCATGTCCATAATCGCTTCTATCTTCACAACAAAGAGTGCGAAAGACATGAAACAGAATGCAATCGAGTGATTTGATACTTATATAGCCGATATGGAGCCGTGCGGCAACTTTTTACGAAGCCGTTTTCAAGCAAACACTCGAAGACATGAAAAACCCAACCAACATTGTTGTATTAACAAAGAGCTTTCCAACCGACACGACGGTGTATATCTCTGGCGGTGCGCTTGTGCAACGAGAGGGATCCATGCCGGGGGTAGGAGGAAGCACGATATATTTTGGTGCTGAAGACTGTGCAGTCGAGCAATCATGGGTAAGTGCTGCAGGTGGCCAAGTATTCAGACCCAAAATGTCGATTGGAAAATTTGGCTTTATCAGTCTGATTATGGATACTGAGGGCAACAAAATTGGCCTCAGCTCCATGAAGTAAAAATTCTCTAGGGTTGCTTAAAATTTAGAGGCCAGAGCCCCTTAGATACTGTTATAGAGGCACCTAAGCGCATCTGGGCGGGCCACCTTCGGCCGGAATTATATGCAACGCTAGGGTGGACATCGCTGACGTAAACTTCTGGTTTGGTATTTGATCGAGCTATCGGACGACCTTTTACATTCGACGTAGCCGTGTAAGTCTAGTTTGCAAGCTATCTAGCCGCGGATTAGCCTTTTATAGTTCGTTGGTCATCGAACTATAGTTAGGCACCATGAGTGTAAAATACACGTACTCGAACGAAAATATCTTAATTGAAATTTTTGCCTTGTAGGCTTTCTGTCACACATACGAGATCGCTGTTTAAACCAGTCTGAATTCATCTGACAATTTTGGAGCTACTCGATGACTGAAATCACGCCATACCTTCCTGGGATAATTGCGGCCTATTCCATATTGCTTGTGACAGCATCATCGCCAGGTCCTGCAGTGGCATTGCTCATCGGAATAGCTACAGAGCAGGGACGTGCCCCTGCTTTGATCACCACGTTGGGAATGGCCATGGGTAGCACTACGATTAATTTTCTGACAATGCCTGGTGTCGGAATAGTCCTGTCTCAAGCGGCTTGGGCGATAAGTAATTTGCGGGTTGTTGGCGCTTTGTATCTTCTCTATCTCGCTTATGGGGCTTTCACGAAAGCGATCCAATCTCCTGATCTGAAGCCAGTGGATTTCATTCATCGAAAGAACTCAAAACACTTCCTTGTCGGGAATTTATTGCAAGTAACTAACCCCAAGGCTATTTCATTCTGGATTGCCATTGCATCAATCGGCGCAGTTGATGGTGCATCGCTTCCAATGGTGGCAGTATTTATCACAGGCGCATTTATCATCTCACTTGGCTGTCATGGATGTTGGGCTCTGGCGTTGTCACTAGATAGTGTGCGCAGTGGCTACTTTGCCTGTCGGCGTTGGATTGAGGCTACACTGGGTTGCCTATTCACTTTTTTTGCTTTCAAACTTGCGACAGCTGAGTCATCATAGAATTCGCTCCATGGCTTGCTTCACCGATCTACCTGTCAGTGTACAATTGCAAAGCAGATCGCGGGTGAACTGGAAAACGTAAGACACTTTGAGGCTAGATTTGCAGTGTATGTTTGGTCCTCGGCAATGAGCTACAACCTGGTGACAATGGTTCGCTTCAGCTCAGCATAATCTGCACAGAAAGGAGCTTTGTGCAAATTTTTGGCTTGCTACTGGCAATTCGGTGTCAGCCCGTGGCGGTAGATTGGCTACGGGCGAGTTTTTGGCAGTAAATTATGTGTTTTCACGTCGATTTGATGACGAATAGTGACTCTCGGGTTTATCAAAATAACAGATGCTGAAAGATTCACTCTAATCACCCGTTTTTGGACAGGCACTAAATAGTTAGATCGCGCAATGTTTCAATGTCAGCCGGTGTATAGGGCGAGTATACTTTGTGGTAGACGCAGCTGCTTAGTGCGCTGTTAACAGGCAAGCGCTGATAGCAATCACAGTATTTTTACCAATTTATAGTGTGTATGTTTGTATACTATTGATCGTTAGGCTCAGGTAATACTTGGAGTGAGATCCGAAAATGGAAACCCTAAAATTTCCTGCTTTAGTTGTGGCATTTGTGACTTTGGCTTCGTGTAGTGATGGTAAAGATAATCTGGCTGAAACAACAAATGCGGGTGAGGTCAGCTTGGGCTTTGATCACGATGGCTTCCCCGGAGCAAGACTCAGCGCTTTAATTGAAGATGTCGTTGAGCCTGGTGCGTTGTCTGAAATAAGCTTGATAACTATACCGGTGCAAATCTGGCTGGATTCTATTGATGCGAATATTCCTCCCGAATATTTTACTGATATTTTGGCTGAAAGTGATGCCGTGTCTCAGACGTTTGCCTGTGATAGCGGATCTGTAAGTCGTAAAAAATGGGGAAACCCGACAGTCGCGACTGATAGCCTGCTGTTCGATGCTTGTGAGTTTGAGGGCAGCACGTTCAACGGCTCCATTTTGATCACTAATCAGTTTCCCAATAGCTTCTGTACGGGAGGGCCGTTTCTCGGCTTCGAAATGGCTGATTTTAATCTTGTCACTGCTAGTGGTAATCAAATTGGCGCGACCGGTAAATTTCACTATACCCAGGGAGTGCATAATTGTGGTTCAGCTGCGGGTGGACCTGTAGGTTTCTTTAACGCTGTTAATACCGACATCTCTTTTTTGTCATTTGGCGCGGATAATGTTCGAGCGACGTACTCGAATTTCCGATTATTGAATATACGTCGGGAAATATCTGCTGACAATGCAGGCGATGAACATGCCATTGAGTTGTCGGTGTCTATCGATGCTAACTTTCTTAATGAACAAGTTTCTGAAGAAGAAATAGATATCAGGTTTACAGAATCCATGAAAGTCACATCAGCCGTTGCAGAACCTAATCGTGGCATATTGAAGGTTGGTAATGGCACTGACCAGTCTGTTACTTATGCATTCATCAGCTGTGCAAAGGATATGGCAGTTATTACTACAGAAAATACCGATGCACCAACTGAAGAAATAACTGTTGCCTGGACCGATGATCGTAATGTATTAGCAAAATTATCGGTGCCGGGTGTCCGTGACCACATGACGGGAGCCAAGACTGGGATTCGCGAATCCACCTATGACGCTAATCAGTCAATTGAGGGTTGTTAAGTCGATTGTAACTATCCAGCCGTTTCAAGAATGTATGCGTGCCAACAGTGGTGGCGAGCTAGCACCCGGCCTATCTACTCCATCAAATATCGGGCACCTGATTAATCACTAGCGCGTAACCATTGCCCTACCCGCCTGATTATTGTGCAGTATCCATCGACCATCCGTGGCTCTTGTGGGGGCTAACAAACCCCTGTCGGCGGAGCGCGTGCTCCAACAGCACATGCGTATAGTCCCATTCCGATACACGGTTTTCAAGGCATAGCTGACCACGCCCTGATCTGTCAGCTCTAATCGTGCCTCTGATAGCGCGGGGCGAGAGATATACCGGCAAATACGCTCCAGCTTCTTGCGCTCTCGCGTGTCCACCGCCACCTCGGACGGAAGGCCGCCCCCATGCAACGAAAATCCCCAAACCCTGCCTAGTTGGCCAGTGCCACAATCATCCTCTTCCCAGGCAGGAATTGTTTGCACCGGGCCGCGCAGGCGGTGAGCACTTTGCGCCCCGCCTGCGGCCCCATGGCTATCCGGTACGCGATCGAGTGGTTTTGCAGTTGTTGCAACGTAGCACCCTCTTCATCGTCCAACGACAGGGTCGGATGATCACTTTGCTCATCTCGGCTCAACCATCCCTGGCTGGGGGGCCCCGATGTTCCAGGTACCGGGCAATTCGGTTGCAAATACACCGTACGACGCACATTGGTTAAAACGTGCGCCGCAAGGCTACGATTTACCTATTTCGAATCATCCCAGCTTTTCTGAATGTCTGCGGCGACTTCAGCGGCATCTTTGCCACCCGTGTAGTCCACCATTCCAGTCCAGAATGTACCTGCTCCAACACCACCGGGCATCAGGTCAGACCCGTCAAATCGAAAGGTTGTTGCACTGAGCAAAATTTCACCCAGGCCACGCAGCGTGTCATCTTTATAGGCTTCAGCGTTAACACCGGTATGGGGTGTCAGGAATCCTGTCTGGGCCATCATTACTTCATGGGCGATGGGTAGCTTGAAATAATCCATTAATGCAAATGTTGCCTCCGATGGACCGGTAACAGCCATGACCGTACCGCCTCCCAACACTGGACTGCCCAGGTCTTTCTCTTCATATCCTGGCAGGTAGAAGAAGTCAGTATCAGTACCGAACTCGACATCTTCAGGAAAGAATGCCGGAACAAACGATGCCTGTCTGTGCATGTAGCACTGAGGTGGTGACGTGAACAGACCCTTCGGGCTGTCACGAAAATCGGTCGAAGCGACAACACCGGCGCCACCTGCCACTTTTCTATCATCTCGTGCAAACCAGCCAAACTCTTCAATTGCCGCGACAACACGTGGATCATCAAACGGGATCTCGTTGGTTGTCCATTGGTCGTATACCTCTGGAGACTATGTGCGGAGCATCATGTCCTCAACCCAATCCGTTGCTGGCCAGCCTGTAGCAGCACCTGAACCCAAACCAATGCACCAGGGTGTGTCACCGTCAGCGACGATTTGCTCGGTTAATGCCTTAAGAGCTTCCATGGATTCTGGCACCTCGTAACCGGCATCTTCAAAGTTCTCCGGGCTGTACCAGACCAGTGATTTTACGTTGACGTTATAGAAGAACCCGTACATCTGATCCTTGCCATCGACATCCGGGTAGGTGCTCAGATCTACCCAGGACTGACCTGCCGCGTAGTTATCCCGAACCCAGTTCGCCATGTCGTCACCCAAAGGTGACAGGCGTCCCTTGGAGGCCAGAACGGCGGCAAGGCCTGGTTGTGGGAATATGGCAATGTTGGGCGCAGAGCCACCTTCAACATCGACCACTATCTGCTGCTCAAAAGAGTCCGAACCTGAATACACCACCTCAGCGCCAGTTGCGTGGCTGAAATAGGCTAAAGCACTTCTGAAAAAATCATCTTCAGGATTCAACCACGGTCCGGCAACGGTCACTCTCTGACCGCTAAGGTCTGGTGCCGACGCCACCCAGTCGTTGTAGCTGTCCCAGGTGAATGCACCTTCACCAATCTTGAACGCCAACTCATCAGTATCTGCCTGCACGGCAGCGCTCAAAAGCGACACGGCGACAATGCCGGCGCTGATTACAGATCTACGAAAACTGTTCATTTATTCTCCAGAGGTAAAGAGTAGAAGCCGCCAAATGGGTTGCTATGGCGACTCGGCAGTCAACGCTGCCTTATGAGCGGTTTAAGAATACTCAGCGTTAAGGGCTGGGGACAAAATAGATTTACATTTTACGGTCACGCATTTTGGCGTGGCTTGAGGGTGTAGTTCCATTGT
>ENA-ORXR01001790-ORXR01001790.1-marine-metagenome-genome-assembly--contig:-NODE-1790-length-21840-cov-16.820981_pt1 | contig 21840 bp, 21 predicted proteins | sample MGYA00237866_ERZ511479 | MGnify/ENA metagenome assembly ERZ511479 | reverse complement strand
GATCCCATCCCGAACTCGGTCGTTAAGCCTCTCAGCGCCGATGGTACTTTGTCTTAAGGCACGGGAGAGTAGGTCACTGCCCGGTTTATCCAAGTCATGTTATGCAATTTACCTCCGTGAAATGCACTTATCCTCCTTATCAAAACAAAAAACGCCTCGCATGGGTCAACCTGCGGGGCGTTTTTGCGTTTTCAGATTGTATTTTCGTATTCACTCTGGATTTTTGTCTGCAAGCTGTTACCGAAACTGGGTAATTCAAACAAAACGGAACTCTTATGTCTATTTTTCTTCGGTCTGCTGCCATCAGCTCTCTTATTTTAATTAGTGCATGCGGCGCCAAAGAAGCAAAAAGCACATTACCGCCGCAACCGCCTATGTGGGTCGTTAGCGACGCCGATTCTGAAATAACGCTTTATCCTACGATTCATATTCTCCCACCGGAAACGCAGTGGAAATCCGAAGAACTGACGCGCCGCCTCGCCGAAGCCGAAGAAGTTTGGTTCGAAATCATGCCCGGCTCGGAAGCAGATCCAGCGCTACAGCAAAACATGATGCGCCTCGGGCTAAATCCCGGGTCTTCATTATCAGCGAATTTAACCGAAGAAGAAGTTACGGAATTAGCAGCAGCGGTCGCGCCCTTAGGCATGCCAATCCAAGCCGTAGATCAAATGCGGCCTTGGCTGGCATATACAATGGTCACTGTGGGGGCACTTATTGACAAGGGATTCGATCCAAATTCCGGCGTGGAAAAACAACTGACAACAATGACAACCGGAAAAAAGATCCGCGCCTTGGAGACCGCCGAAGGCCAAATGGAAATGATGGCCTCCATACCGGAAGATGTCCAAATGCAGCTTTTGCGGGAAGCGTTAGGCGACATGGATGATGGTATTGAAGTCATGCAAGAGCTCGTCTCAGACTGGGCCGTTGGCGATGTCAAAGATCTCGAGGAGGAATTGTTGGACGATATGAAAACGGAAACGCCCGCCGCCTATGATGCACTCATTACAAACCGCAATAAGAACTGGACCGATCAAATTGAGCTGGAGATGAAAGGTTCAGGAACTGACTTCATCGCTGTTGGTGCCGGACATCTCGTTGGAGAAGACAGTGTTCCCGCTATGCTTAAGGCCCGAGGCTACACAGTCACGCGCCTTTAGTCAGGTAACACACTTTCAAGCGGTCAGCGAAACTCCGCTGACCGTCGACGGGCAGGGAGAATACCCTCAATGCCGAAGTGAAAAACTAAGTTGACCCGAAAAGCAGAATATCCATAGTGATTTACAACCGTAGGGGATGACCAAAATGAATAACTTGAAGCTAATTAAACTTTCTGCCGCATCACTCGCAGCGCTATTAATGACGGCCTGCGCGACGCCGCCTTACGTTCCGACGGTATATGACGCGTCTGCTTCCAAGGTCCAGACGATCGCGCTTGCCGATGATTCAGTGCCTGACCAAATGGGCGCGAATGAGTTGGCATCTGCAAGTGGTACCGGCCAAGCTGCCGGCGGCTTGCTCGGTTATTTGGTTGTTTCGGCGATCGAAGGCGCGGAAACCTCCAGCCGAAAGGGCGCTCTTGAGGAGTTGATGGCGCCTCTCGGATTTGACGCTGAGGCAGAGTTTGAAGCTATGTTGAAAAAGAAATTGATCGAAGCCGGATATGGCGGCCTCGAGATGGTTGAGGTCAAGCGCAACGGCAAATCTGCGCTAAAAGCCGTACCTGAAACAAGCGCCGATGCTGTTCTAAATATCGACATGGTAAAATTCGGGGTTCAGAAAGCGAAAACAGGCGAGCAATGGCGCCCCGCCGCCGGCGTGAAAATCGAACTCGTCGAAACAGCAACAAGTGAAATTTTGATGGAAAATATGATTTCATATAATTCCGGAATCCTCGGCGTGAAAGAAACAGAAGGCTTCATCACAATGGCACCGAGCTTGAGCTCTACCGGGTATAAGAAGATCAAGGAAATGGACCCGGTTGTCGTCCGCGACGAAATGCGTGTCATGCTGGAAGAAGTTTCAGACATGATTATCACACTGCTTTAGGTCCGTCATGAAAAACCAAACTCTAACTAACCTATCTCGTGTTATTTGCGTGGGGGCCGTGGCCCTCACATTTTCTGCTTGTAAAACAACGCAGAGTAAAAACACGCTTAAGCCGCCCGCTTTATCTTACAAAGTTGCCGCCGTTTGTACGCAGGCTGTCAATTTCGATAAGCCTATTCAGCGCACGACTGAGGAAAAAAAGCAGAAACGCGAGATGCGCAACCGCATGATTGAGCTTAAACAAGACATGGCAAAAAAAGATGTCCCCTGTATCAATGGTGCGTCGGGCGAGCCCTTACCTTACGCAACTTTTGAAATCCCAACGGGTATTGAAAAGCGCGTTGTCAATGCCGGTGCGAAATTTGATTCCGCTGTCATATTTGCGGCTAGAATCACGACCCATGATAAAGATGGCGGGCTGGTACGCGAATTCGATGAGAGTGATTATCGCCGATTGGGTTCTATCTTCGGTGTTCAATTTTCACCGCGAGAGACAGAGCGCTTCGTCCTTATCAAAGCGGATCCCTCTCTTATTGGGAAACAAGAGGAAACCGTCGAAACCGGAACGCGGGCCAAGCAAGTCTATAATTATGGCCTGAGCGGAAGTTATAGCAGCGGAACAAACACGCAAGGCATTCAGCAAAGTTTCATTCGAACCTATAGCTATAATGGCGAAGCTATCATGCAGACCGTTTTTCCAAAACAAAAAAAAGCTGATAAATAGAGATAAAGCGCGGCAAAGTTTCTTTGCCGCGCGGCCTTCTTGAGACTTAAACTCTGATGCGCAGCAGACTAAAACGCGGTCTATGACCCTAATGCCCAAACAGCCGGGCCTTTCACCATCCGCAGATGGGATTTCCTCGCGGGAAGCCGAGGTGAACGCTCTCACAACAATCCGGGCGGCCTATGCGGCCCTGCCAACAGCCAAAGAGATGGCGCAGCTTCGCTCTGATGGGAACGCCGCCGAGGCCAGAGGTTATTTCAATCCGATCGAGGACGAACGCCTACGAGATGCCTATGCCCGCTATCTCGCCATTCGTGTCTCGCTATGGGATATTATCAAGCAAAATCAGCCTGCCGCCAAACGCGTTCAAACGTCGCCGGAGACCGCGAGCCCGCAAGACCTTGAGGATTTTTCGATCGCCTTTTGCGCGGCTGAGATCATCGTCCGCACGGGCGAGTATATCATCGACTTGGCGCGAAAGCGGGACATTATCTGGTATAAGCTGGATGAGGCTGAACGGCGATATGGCATCAAGCGTAAGAGTTTTACGCGCATATACCGCCAACTCACATCCGCTTACCGTATGCATGGTTTTTATAAAGCCTGCGATGTGTTTGACAAAAATAGAGCTGCAATATTGGGTTCTGCGCCGCCGGAGATCGTCAAAATTCTGACGACGCTCAATCTCCCGACGGCGTCGAGAGGTGACCATCTTCGACGTTACGGACGATTTGTTAAATTTTCTACCAAACGCAGGCAGCTATCCGCGTGGAAAAATATCCTGTTCTCCCTCTTTGAAATGATGGGATCGGACATAGCAGATTTGAAGATTCCCTTTGTGAAAACCCCGCAAGCCGCAAAACGGGTTACGCCTGACGTCATCACCAAATTGCACAGTATTTTGAAACCGGGAGACGTTTTCGTGACCCGGCATGATGATGCCATGAGTAACCTTTTTCTTCCCGGGTTTTGGCCGCATTCCGCCCTATGGCTCGGCGCAGAAGATGCCGACATATTAGAAGCGAAGAAAGATGGCGTGCTCCTGAGAAATGTAGCGGAGACATTACAGGTCGACGCCTTTGTCGTTTTGCGGCCAAACCTCACCGAAGCCCAGTTAAAAGACGCATTGCAGCGCGCCAGGTCACATACGGGAAAACTCTATGATTTTGTTTTCGATTTCAGCACGGCTGACCGCTTGGTCTGTACAGAAGTTATTTACCGGACATATCACGGGATTGGCGCGTTTAATTTTGACCTCGTTTTACAGGCGGGACGACATTGTCTTTCGGCGGAAGAATTAATCAATCAAGGCGTCGCAGCGGCTTGGTTCGATGTCGTCGCGATTTATGGCGTCGGCGGGGATGCGTTCCTACAAGGCGGCGAAGCAAAGGATCGTCTGCGAGAAAGTTTTAAAAGTCGCTTTTAGGCACATAGGCCCTCGCACATTTCACAATTTCGAAATCGCGCGTTTCAAATTCATTCGCGCTTGCGCCTCTAACGATTCATAAAAATAACCACAATTATAAAGCCTCTCACGGGCTAGAAACCCTTCGAGAATTGCTTTTCGCGTCTTCCGAAAAATAAAGCCGGGAACACGCCGATATTCACGGCGGATATGCGTCTCAAATTCATCATAAACCTGTTCAGGCGTTCCAAGAATAGACAGATCAATATCAAGCATCAGCTGACCATCAGTTGTTTTCGGCGCATCGTGTGATTTCGTGTCGAGAATATGATGGGAAATTCTGTCTATGACGGATTTGTCCATCCCCTTGTCTTGCAACCAATCAGCGGCCCAGGCCGCGCTGTCTTCCTCATTGGTTGCGGAGAAGGGGGCATAGATCGCATCATGAAACCAAAGCGCCATTTCAATCTCGTCGGGCCTATCTGCGAGATCTCGAACATCATCCAAATGTCGAAGACAAGCGGCGATATGATCCAGCGTATGATAAGCGCGGTGCGCTTCCGCATGGGCGCTGACCAGCGCGTCATAGGTTTGCGGGTCCGGCTCTATACCAAGGCGACTGCAGAGGGCGCTCCAACGCGCCGCACTACATATGCCTACCGCGTTCATTTTGTTTCGGGGAGAAGGAAGTGCCCGCTAAGAGCTGCAATAGGCGTCTCGGGAGTTTCCTGCCACGCTCTGACGCGGACATTTGCAACTCGCGATCCTTTTTTGAAAATTGTTGCCCGTGCGAAAGTAGCAACTGGCTTTCCGCGCCGCAAATAATCAATGTTGACGCCGATAGGTTTTGAGAAGGGAAGGTCCGGTGACAAACGCCGAAGCTCGGCCATCGCGCAGACTTCCATAAATCCGCCAATCACGCCTCCATGCAGGGCCGGTAAGGTGGGGTTGCCAATATTACTTTTTAAAAATGGCAAATTTAGAATGAGCTCCCCATCTTTGAGCTTTGCTTCAATTCCAAGAATTTGTGCGTATGGGATAGATGCCACGAGGGTATCGGCGAGGCGCTGGGTCATGACTTTCCTGCCGTCTTTTGGGGCGCCTTCTTGTCGGCGTCTTCAGGCGCATCAGACGGGAGCTTATAAAGCGGCCCCGTCAGAATGAAGCAGGCTTGCGCCGTTGCGACGGGATCGTCCGCATCGCCGTCATGAGCAACGGCGCGGATAAAGGCGACATGGCGCGTTGTTTTATAACAAACGGCTTCAGCGATAACGGTCTCGCCCGGGTTGGCAGAGCGTTGGTAATCGATACGCAAAGAGAGGGTCGCAATTTGTCCGAATCCATCAAAGCCTGCAATAGCTGCAAGTCCGCAGGCTTGGTCCAAAAGAGTCGTCACAGCACCGCCCGCAATAACGCGCGATCTGGGGTCACCGATCAACGCCGGGTTATAGGGCAAGGATAATGTCGCGAGACCTTTATCAACGGCGACAAAGCGCATACCGATCTTCTTCGCATGCGGCGTGCCTTGGACGAGGGCGGGGCCAATCTCCCATAATTTTTCCACAAAATCCGTCATAGCGCCTTATATACCGCGTCGATCAAGCCTCTCGGCCTGATGTCGCCTAGCAATGTGTTCCTTTGCCGATTCATTGTGTATGCACCATGAAGGCCGGATGTCGGGTCTGCAAAAACACAAGAGCCGCCCCAACCGCTATGTCCCAATGTGTTCGGATTGGGCCCATAGAAAAAATTCGTGTCATTGCGCATGATGCCGGCTGCAAAATTTATGTCGAAAGGCAGGACAAGGTCTTGTCCTGATATGCGGGATTTAGAAAAGGCTGCGATTGTGTCTTCCGACAGAATAGGCGTTTCATTTATCCGGCCATCAACGCCGATCTGCATGAGCGCCGCGAGGCCTTTGGCCGTCGCGTGACAATTCGATCCGGCCAATTCAGCTTCGCGCCAAGCGGCTGCGCCCATCCCGCCCGGTGATGACCAGGGTTTCATAAAGGCCCAGCGAGTTGCGTCTGTTATCTCGCCCATATTGGCTAAGGCTTTCGGCTTTAGCATTTCTGCGCAGCGTTCATGCTCGGATGGCGGTAAGCCTATCCAGACATCTGCATTCGCCGGTGCGCATAATTCTTCGCGCAGAATTTTTCCCAAACTGCGTTGATGTTCATCCGCGCGCTGCGCAATTTCTCCCGCAAGAAAGCCGTACGTCACAGGATGATAACCGGAGGCACTGCCGGGTTCGAAAATTGGGGCTTGCTGCTCCAGCTGCCGGATCGTCTTATCCCAATCAAACCAATCTTTTGCCGTCCACTCCGAATTCGTGATCCCGGACACACCCGCCTGATGGCTCATAAGCTGCGCAATTGTCAGCCCGCCTTTACCGGCCTGGGCAAATTCAGGCCATATCGTTTCGATCACCTGATCATAGCCTATGCGGTCGTCTTCGACGAGCCAGGCTATCACGAGGGCGGCCATTGCCTTGCCGGAGGAGAAGACGGCAAAGAGTGTATCGCTATCGACCTCTTGGGTTTTCTTTCGGTCCGTCCACCCTGACTGAATGTCGATCAGGACGTCGCCGCGTTGCATGACACAAAATTGGAAGCCCACCTCGTCGTGGTCCTCAAAATTTGCCGCAATGACATCGCGCAGGGAGTCAAAGCGAGACGGAAGGCGGCCATTGAGAGGAAAATCATTCATGTGTGAAGCTCTAGCGCAATCGCGTCATTTATAAAGGCCTGCATTCTGACGAGCGGCAATTCACCGAGGTCGAGTCGATTGGCGGCACGCATAATTTCGAAAACAGAAGAAACTGATTTTGCGAGCGCAAATTTGGCCGGCTCGCCTAAAAGTCGCTGTCCTAAAAACAAGGCTGCCAAACTATCGCCGCCGCCATGGGGCACGGACTCGAATTTGGCATGGCTGACCTGCCACCGCGCTTCGCCGCATTGCCAGACGGCCCCGATTTTGTCCCCGTCAGGCACGGAGGTGATCAGGCAAGCCGGGTAATTCGCAGACCGGGTCTTTATATATTCCAGCTCCCACAGATTAGGCGTGATGAAATCCGCTTTTGGGACAAGGTCTTGAATAAGCGTCTCTGCGCGTTCGCCGGGTATATAAAGACGGCCATGATCGCCCATGACGGGATCGACCGCGATTAGAGCCTTAGGATTGCGGAATCTGACATGGTCAATGATGTCGACCCCTAACTGAATATGTCCCGTTTCCCCCATATAGCCTGTCAGAACCGCGTCGAAATGAATGTCTTGGGCTTTGATACCCTCCCAGACATCTCTCAATATATCGGTTTTTACCGCGCCGCCGCCGGGAGGCCCCCAGCCGGGATGACGCCCCAAGATTGTCGTCGGCAGGACGACAGTTTCGATGCCCAATCTCTGCAGGCAGAAACTGGCGGCGCTGGCGCCGACGCGCGAACTGGCGACGGTTGAGCTGAGGATCAAAGTTTTTGGGATTGTCGTGGTCACAGCATTTCTTTGGCGTTAAGTCTGCGCAAGTGCAATTCCTGTTTACGCAGGATTATTGATGAGGAACGTAAATGCTTTCGATTTGGCATAATCCAAGATGTAGAAAATCACGAGAGACCCTCGCTCTTTTGCAAGCCTCAGGCAAGGACATCACCATTCGGCTATATTTGCAGGATGCGCCATCTGAGCAGGACATTCGAGATATAGTAGAGCAACTTGGCTTTGATACTCCGCGCGATCTCATGCGACGAAGCGAATCAATTTATAAGACGCTATGCCTAAAGGATGAGACAGATCCGTCTATATTGGTGAAATCTATGGTCGAAACCCCGATTCTTATAGAGCGGCCAGTGGTGACAGATGGAACCAGGGCAGTCATAGGCCGCCCGCCGGAGGCCGTGAAAGCGCTGTTCTAGGCCTTTTTAGTCCTATTGAGCTGTTCCGGCAGCCTCTTTTCATGAAAATGCGGAGCCTTAAACGGCTTGTTAAGCAAAATCATTCATTCCTTCGTTAACCATGAAGGGAGCCTTCGCCTCCCTAATTCGATTTCGGGGGACCTATGCGTCTGGGCACTTTAACTTTGTCGGCAACTTTGTCGGCGGCTTTGTTATCCGGTTGTTCTTTTATTGGCGGACAACCTGGGACGTATAACAACCCATTTGCCCAGCAAAAAGCGGCGCAACAGGGGCATTCAGGTCAGTATAGCCATGCGGCCGCCGGGCAAAATTGCCAAATTGCGACGCCGCGTCAGCCGATTCCCCGTGGATGTCGTCCTGAACAGGTTACAATTGGTGTAAACCCGCAAGCTCAAGCCTATGGCAGCAATGGTTTCCCGCAGCAGCCGCAATTTGGACAAGCTCAATACACAGATGGCGCTTATGGCTCCGCAGTAGGCCAATCGGCCGCCGTTGCTTACCACACACCAAATTCCAATAAACGTAAGCCAAGGCTTCGTGGATCTCTATCACTTGGCGTTGAACGCAGTGTTGGCGGGGAACTCCTGAGTTACGGTGTTCGCGACGACATTAATTTGGTCGGCGGCTATAATCCTCAGATTTATAATGAAGGCACGCGAGAGGGGTCGGAGGCTGAAGGCTCCATTACCCTCACTACTTATACGGCGAATGAGTTAGACGCTGCGATTATATTCGCGCCGAATACCTATGAAAGCAGCAACGCGCCTTCAATATCATTTGATGATGCTTGGGCGACGCCTGCTCAGCTTAAAGCCGGTATGGAATATATCATAAGTGACAAAATGACCGTCTTCGCGAATGGCGGATACACCTACGCAGAAGGCAATGCGGGCGATGTCGCCTCAATTGATGCAACATTATACAAACGGACAGACCAACAAGCCTATGTTCAAGATGTTGATGGTGCGGGTGAGCCAATTCCCGGCTCATATCGCCCGGATGGTGCTCCCGCCATAGGCGTTGAATATATTCCAAATCAAACCATCGCCTCATTTGCTTATGATTTTTCAGATTTAAGACAATATGATCTAGAAATTGGTGCGCGTCACTATCTCAATCCGATTGTTAAATCTCAAGGCTATCGCACAGTTACGCCATTTGTTGGCGCTTCCGTTGGAGCGTCGCACGTCAATGCTGTTGATGTGGCAGTCACGCAAAGACAGGCATTCTATCAACGCGCCTTCGAAGGCACCGAAGGGGCTTCAACCTATTCAGTCCCAACTGCGAACAGCCTAACACGTTTGTACGATTCACAATGGCTGCCGCAAGGTCAGTTGAACGTTGGCGCCGAATGGCAATTAACGCCGGGCTTCGCGCTTGCCGCTGAAACCGGAGTTAAAATGCAGGGCGCACGAGATTATGCCGATTTCACGAATGCGGCCGGCGAAACGATCAGTGGCCAAAAAGGTGACACAAATATTTCGATTCCAGTCACGTTACGCGGATCGATCAATTTTTAGGGGTCTTTAGTAAAATAAAGACGTTAACCATACAAATCCTTGGATTTATTAAGGTTTTGTTTCCGATTTAGGAACCATTTTTTAAGTATCTTCTGTTTTAAATTGGAACACAGAGGAACGTTAGTTCGAAAGAGAAGGGGGCCGATATGAGGCTTGCAGTTTGCGCTTTATCAGCGGTTTTATTATCGGGTTGTTCATGGCTTGGCTTGGGCGGAAGCGGAGGCGGATACGGTACCTCCAACGGCGCTTACGGTGCTAATTGTGCCCCGGGACAAGGCATGGCTTACGGTCAGGCTGCTTCTTACGGACAGTCAGCATATTATGGCCAAGGCGGTAACGCCGGATGTGCCGGCGGATCATATGGCGTAGGCCAAGGGCAAGGATACGGACAGGGCTTCGGTGCTGGACAAGGCTATGGTGCTGGACAAGGCTTCGGTGCTGGACAAGGCTTCGGTGCTGGACAAGGCTTCGGTGCTGGACAAGGTTATGGTGCTGGACAGGGCTTCGGTGCTGGACAAGGTTATGGCGCTGGACAGGGCTTTGGTGCCGGATATGGCGCAGGCGCGGGTTACGGCACAGGCGCCGCGGGTTACGGTCAAGGCGGATATGGCGCAGGTATGGGCGGATCGACCGCTTACGCGCCCGCCGGATTTGGTACAGGAGCCATAGGATCAGGCTTAGCAGCACAAGGTATTGGCGGCGCATATGGTGCCGGCGGATATGGATCATATGGTACATCAGGTGTAACAACACTTGGCGCGGCAGCCCCGTATGGTGCGTCTGCTTATGGCGGAAACGTCGTCGGTACACAGCTAAATAACGGTCAATATGTTAATGGACAATATGTCCAGAACGTTGTCGGCGCTCCGATTTATGTCCCGCAACCTTACCCAGCCCCGTACGGTGTTCCGCAATTGCGCGGTGTCGGCGTGGCAATGCCATTCGGCTTCGAAATTTTCGGCGGCACAGAATTTGATGTCAGCGGCGACTTGGTCGGTGATAAACCCGAAGGCCCTTCTAATGGCGGCGGCGGTCGAGCGGGTGCGTTTGATGCGATTAGCTATGATGATGCTTTCTCCGAAGGTAAAACAGTCGGTGGAGCTGTCACATATGACCTATCTCGCAATACCACCTTAATCGGCTCGGCGTCTTACTCGAAGAAAGAGGGACAATCTGTTGATACGGGGTCGTTTGAATCCGGTGTCTATGACGCTTCAGGTAACTTCACGCCTGATACAGGCGCGACTGCGCGTGATCTTACGGGAACATTTAGTGACTTGGAGCAATACACGATTGAAGGCGGTGTTCGTAAATATATGGGCAATGGATATAATTTCCGCCCCTATGTCGGTGCAACGGCAGGCTTCTCTCATAATAATGACGTGAATTTGACACAGGTCTATAATGATGACGGTACGCTCTTCGACGAGCAGCAATTTATCCAAAGCGGTTGGAACCCAACCGCCGCCGGCATCGTCGGTGCTGAGATGGCTGTCGGACCTCGGGCGGCTATTGGCATTGAGTCAGGCATTCGTTGGCGCAACAATATGAATGCTAATTCCAAAAGCGAAGACCGCATCTCTGTTCCGGTGAAACTGCGCGGAAGACTCGCCTTCTAAGGTTTCCAAATTCAAAAATTTGTAGCTCGGCATTCGTGCCGGGCTTTTTTTTTGTGCCATCTTTTAGGCGTCGGAGCCTTGGGATACCTCTTCTCCTGACGCAAATTTACAAAGCCGTAACCATGATTTCTACGGTCATTTTAACCGATATCACCTAAACACCGCCCCGTCGGATAAAGTTTGGGAGAATTGGCTGGTCAAAACCCGACGTTGGCATCAGCTTTGCAAAGCCTTCACCCAAGATGATGGATCAATGCGGCGATTGTGCCGATCCAGAACATTAAGGGTGAAAACCATGCGAATTCTCATGCTCGGCTCTGCCGCAATATTACTTTCCGGCTGCTCATTTTTGGGTATCGGCGGGTCGAAAAAAGACTACACGAACTATAACCCGCAAACGGGCTATTACGGGCAACAACAGGCCGTCAACACGGCGCCGACGAAGTGCCATTCCGGTAACTGCCTGGCTCGCTGGAATTTAGAAGGCGGCGTAGGCCCAAGCTTTGCGGTTGGCAAAAACATAATTACCTCCGGACGTACGAATGATGTTGACGGTACGGACTTCAACTCAATCTCATTTAATGATGCTTACGAGCGAGGCGTTCGTGCTGAACTCGGCGGGTCTTATGCGCTATCTCCGAACAGAAAGATAAGTCTGTTGGGTCATTATGAGCAAGCTGATAGCGCCGGAACTCAAGATTGGGGCACAATTGGCGGCGAACAACTCACGGGCACGCTCAGCGATTACGAAGCTTGGGGCGCGGAGCTAGGTCTTCGTCAATATTTCAAACCCATGAACGGCGTTATTCTAAACAGCGTTCGTCCATATGTTGAAGGCCGTGCAGGTGTATCGCGTGTAAACGACATTGGGGTTGTGAACACACAACTCGGCGGCGCAGAATTCAGCGCAACTGAAGTCCCGCTATATAGAAATAGCTGGGTCGGAACAGCTGCCGGTCTCGTGGGCGTTGAAACGCCTTTGACACGATATTCAACGATCGGACTTGAAACCGGTATTCGTTATCAAAACGGATTAAAGTCGGACACATCAGTTTTGGGCGCGGGCTCACAGCTTGGCGGACTTAACAATAACCGTGGACGTGTAACAGTTCCGGTTACGCTTCGAGGTCGCTACCGCTTCTAAGCGCGATACCTAATATGGCCCGGTCAAACTGAACTGGGGGAAAGACCGCCGGCACTGTCATCTGAAATGACAGAGCTCGGCGGTTTTTTATTATTCAACGTTTTGTGTTGGTAAGGATTGCGCCAAGCGTTGTTGTTCATTGAATATGAAGCGGTTGATCTGGTCTTCGAGAATATCCAGTGGTATTCCGCCATTCGATAGAACGGCGTCATGAAACCGGCGGATATTGAAATTCTCTCCGAGTTCTGCCTCGGCCTTCGCGCGAAGTTCCAAGATTTTTAACTCACCAATTTTATAGGCGAGCGCTTGGCCGGGCCAGCTAATATACCGCTGAACTTCAGTTTTGATATTATGAGGCGCAAGGGCTGAGTTCTCCAAGAAACAGCTTTCTGCCTCTTCGCGGGTCCAGCCTTTCCAATGCAGCCCGGTGTCCACGACCAAGCGGCACGCCCGCCACATTTCGTAAGATAACTGACCAAATTTCTCATATGGCGTTTTATAGATACCCATCTCGCCCGCTAATTTTTCAGCGTATAACCCCCAACCCTCGCCAAAAGCATTTGGGTAAAGCGATTTTCGAAATTTTGGTAAGCCTTTTAATTCCTGACCAATAGAGATCTGCATATGATGGCCGGGAACGCCTTCATGCGCCGTTAGCGCGGGGAGATTATACAGCGGCCGGTTCGGCAAATTATACGTATTCACGACATAATTTCCCGCTTGTCCGCGTTCGGGATTTCCGCTGAAATATCGTCCTGTTGTATAGGTTTTCTCTATCTCCTTAGGGACAGGGATCACGCCATATGACAGGCGAGGCAGCTTGCCAAAATATTCCGGCATCTTTCCATCCAGCTGTTTGGCAATATAGCTTGCTTGCATGAGCAGGTCTTCTCTGCTCGTTGCATAAAACTTTGGATCCGTTCGAAGAAAATTGAGAAACTCTGCGAAACTTCCCTTAAAACCGGTTTCCTGAATAACTGCATCCATTTCATTCCGAATGCGGGCCACTTCAGAGAGGCCAAGCTCATGAACCTCGTCAGGACTTATATCCAATGTCGTAAAAAAACGAGTCACCGCGCGGTAATATTCACGCTCGGCTTCACTGGAGCCCAGTCCTGCCGTTGGCCGGGCCGCGGTGGCATATTCGTCTTTCATGAATTTCGCCAAATCACGATAGGCGGGAATGACCGCGCTTTGTAATGCGGCTTCGCCTAATGCGCGAAGTCTTGCTTGTTCTTCTTCCGGCATGGATTCAGGAAAGGTTTTGAAGGGGGCAAAGAGCGGATGCGCGGCCGGCCCCGCCGTCGCCATCGTTTCAATCATCTCTTGAATACCGGGAAGGATTTCTGAGCTAGCGGTAAACCCTGTGCGAATACCGCGCCGCATATTTTCTTTAGCTTGCGCGAAATAACGCGGGAGCCGCGTTAGGCGCGCCGCATAGGCTTCGTAATCTTCCGTTTTCTTGAAATCTGTCTGGCGCACAACAAATGAAAGCTCATTGAAAAAACCGCTGTCATTACGGAATGGAACCCGGGCCGTGTCAAAAGGTGCCAGTCTTTGCCGCTGCGTCAAAACGAAACCAAGCAGGTCGTAATTTAAACGGTCAACTTCTCCCATTGGAAGGGTCGAGAGCGCCGTGTGTCTCGCGAGGAATTGTGTTGTGCTCGCATTTTGAGCTGCGTTGGCTTCAGGGGATATATTCGGCAATTGGCGTAGCGACTCGCGATCACCTTCCTGACCGCGCCGATATATATCTCCCGCCAATTCGGCGGCTTCAAAGTCGGAAATCAAGAGGGTAAGCGTGTCCTGTTTTTCACAGACAATCTGACCATCAAGTTCAATTACGGTGCCGCCCGGACAATTGGGCAGAACTTCAATCTGCGCAAAGGCTGAGGCCGAAACGCTAAGATAAAGGCCTAATGAAAGACCGAGAGAGAGACAGGGGACTGCGAGACGCATTAGGCAGCCGCCTTTTCCATCGCTTGCGCGAGTTTAACATCTTTGTCTGTTACGCCGCCTGCGTCATGGGTCGTTAGGGACACGTCAACGCGGTTATAGACATTGAACCATTCCGGGTGATGGTCCATTTTATCGGCGATAATCGCAATCCGTGTCATCCAGCCGAAAGCCTCGGCAAAATCTTCGAATCGATAGACTTTGGTGATAAAATCATCTCCGCCTGTCCAACCGTCGAGGTCTTCAGCAACCTCTTTCGGGTCTAGAACTGTCATAAATCTACCCTGCTTATTCGATTTGAGGCCGCGAATAACGCTTGTGGCGTGTTCAACCAACTCTGCCAAGCGCTTGTTTCATATTCAAACATATCCTCGTTAACTATAGCGTATCTACCGCAAAATGGCAGCTTTTGCCACATTCGTGCCATAATTAGGGCTCTGTTAACCATAAATGGCCGCGTGGGAGGGGCGTAATCATGATATTGACGCGAAATGACCTCACAGTCGCCGTCGCCCTGCCTCAGGCTAAGTCTTATAGTCAGCTCGATGACCAAATATTCTCTGATTTTCAAAATTCTGACACTCGCGGCCCTGGCGACAGTTCTGGTGATGAGCTTACGCCCGTCCGTCAGCTTGGGCGGGCCGGCGCATGCGGACAAAATTTTACACCTCGGCGCTTATGCCGTTTTAGCTGGGCTGGCACGACTTGGATGGCCCCGGCTTTGGGGCGGGGCACTGTTTCTTTGTCTTGCCCTATTCGGAATAGGCATAGAAATGGGACAACATCTCATGGCGGCGGGGCGAACGGGCTCCTTCGCAGATATAGTCGCCAATCTTTTGGGCGCGGCGCTCGCCCTCATAATTTTCCATATTTTTTGGACACGACATCAACGCTAAGACGGAGTTTTCCATGCGTCGCTTAATCAGTTCTTCCTTAACGCTCATGCTGATGGGGGGCGCCGGCACAGCGCTCGCCGGGCCTAACGCCTTCCCGTCCGCACTTCCGCCTGTTGCCAACCCGGGCGAATGTTACGCCCAAGTCAAAATCCCTGCACAATATCATAATGGGACCGAAACCGTCGTGAAAGCCGATGGTTACACAAAGCTGGAGGTTGCTCAGGCTGAATTTCAGAGCCGCAGAGAAGGCGTGATGGTTAAAGAGGCCAGTACGCGCTATATTGTGCGCCAACCAACTTACCAGACCGTGACAGAGCAGGTCTTGGTTCGCCCCGCCCATGATCGGTTGAGTGTGTCGCAACCGCAATTTTCTACCGTAACCGAGAACCTTCAGACCAGCGCGCCGCATCTGGTTTGGAAACGCGGCAATCCTGCGGAATTGCAGCGTCAGGGTTATGTAATTCATTCAACTGCCGACGGCCGTCTGCGTGGTTCCGCCCAAGGTGGAAGTTATCAAAGTGGAAGCTATCAAGGCGGTTCATATGCCACAACGCAGAACGGCGGCGATACTTGCGGTCCCATGTGTGAGATCTGGTGTCTGGTCGAGGAGCCCGGAGCCTCCGTCACAACAACGCGCCGCGTCATGAGCGCGCCTGCTCGCGTTAACCGAACACCTGTCGCGCCGGAATATACAACGGTCCGCAAAGAGGTTGTGACCGATCACGGTGGCGTTCAAGAAATTCCGATAGAAGCTGAATGGGCCTCTGTTGAATTGCATGATCTCATTCGTCCGGCAGAAGCCTATGAGGTCTATGTCCCTGAAGAAATGGGTCAGGTCGACACCAAAGTTCTTATCAGCCCCGAAAGCTATGAATGGCGCCGGGTGCTCTGCGAACCCGGGACCGGCACAATACGCTCCGGCGAGTCTTTTCAATCAAGCGATACGTCCGGCGGATATCACAGCTCAGGCACGACATACTCAAGCGGCTCTACGTCATCTCATGGCTATACGGGCGGGACGACATATAGCGCCCCAACGTATAGCAGCCACGGCACAACCTATAGCGGGTCATCCGACTCCGGCGTATATCTACCCGACACGACAACCCATCATGATAGCTCTGACAGTCAAGCGATCTACAGCCGCCGCGGCAAACATCGCGTCCGGCGCTAATTTTTACTGACGCAGTTATTTCATCTGAGAATCCTGAAGCTGCTATAGCTGCGTCATATTATATGCGCAAAGCACTGGGGTCGGTCAAATTGAAGTGGACGCCATCGCGCGTAAAATCCCCTTACGGCGCGCGCGCTGACAGCGCCGTTGGACGGTGAAGAATAGGCTTTGGTTTGGGAGATCTGTTCAAAGCCTATATGCAATTTCCGCTTACCCAAAATCGGCGTTTCGCTTTTGCAAAAACGCCTTGAATCCCTCTCCGAAATCTTTGGACATGAATCCCGCTTGGAATTGTGCGTCAGTTTCCGGCGTGTCTGTGCGCTGGCCTTTGCGGTAAGCTGTTATCATGGATTTTGTGACGCGAAGGCTTTCAGGCGCGAGCGTTTTAATTCGTGCGGCTGTCTCCATCACATCCGCTTCCAATTCATCGACGGGACTGACGTCATGAATAAGGCCCATTTTTTTCGCGGGCTCGGCTTTGATGGCTTTCGCGGTCAGTAGGATTTCATTGGCATTGGCGACGCCGACCGCATCTATTAATCGCGCGATGTCACCAAAGGGATAGACGAGGCCGAGTTTGGCTGGCGCGATCGCGAATTTCGCCGTCGTATCGGCCTTCCGAATATCGCAGGACAGTGCGAGGCCGCAGCCACCCCCGACGCAGGCCCCGCGTATCATGGCTATGGTCGGCACGCGGACAGCGGCGAGGGTGTCGAACCCGCGCTGAATGTCGGCGCTGATTCTAGCGGCCGACTCCGGCGTCGCATAAAGCGTTTCAAATTCGGAGATGTCCGCGCCTGCCGCGAAATGCTCTCCGTCGCCGGTCACGACTAAAACGCGTAAGGCCTTGTCTGTCTGCAGCTCCATCAGCAGGGCGGGCAGGGCAGCCCACATCGCCGCATTTATCGCATTGCGGCGGGAAGTTTGCGAAATTGTGAGGCGAGCCACGCCCGCGTCCGGATAATCTATGCGAAGCTGTTCCATTGGAGGCCTTTATATGAGAGACGTTACCTAGCCTAAGCCAGACCTAGCTTTCAAGGAGAGCGGCCATGTCGGATACGACCGTCGTGCTGATCACATTAATAGCCTATAAAATCCTCCTTCTGGGTGTCGGGTTTTGGGCCTCAAAGCGTGTCGGCGATGAGTCCGATTTCTTCCTTGCGAGCGGCAAAGATGGCGGCGGGCTGGGGCCTTGGACGGCGGGGCTGTCTTACGCCGCGTCGACGAGTTCGGCTTGGGTGCTACTCGGATTTACAGGCATTATCTTCACCCAGGGCGTCGTCGGGCTCTGGTTAGTTCCCGGTATTTTTGGCGGTTATCTTATGACGTGGCTCGTGATGGGGCCGCGCCTGAATGCGGAGACCGCGGCCAAGGGACATATCACGATTGTTGATTTTATCACGGAAGATATGGGCGCAAAATTCAAGCGCCTCACGGGCCTGCTATGTGCAGCGCTGATATTATTTTGTTTTGTCTTTTATATCTCTAGCCAGTTCCAAGCGGCTGGCAATGCGCTGGACGAGGTCTTTGGTCTCGGCATAGCGGAGGCGGTAATTTTGGGCGCGGTGGTCATCGTCGCCTATTGCCTGCTTGGCGGATTTTGGGCCGCGAGCGTGACCGACGCCTTGCAAGCAGGCGTTATGCTGCTGGCCTGCTTGCTCGTGCCCATCGCGACGGTCATGGCGGCGGGCGGCGTGGGGAATATCATTGATACGCTTCACGCCACGCAACATCATGATTATTTCAGCTTCACGCGCGGCGCAGCGGGCATGGCGGGGATTGGCGTGGCGATGGGATTATTCGGCACAGGGCTGGGCGCGCTGGGGCAGCCGCAACTCCTTAACCGCATCATGGCGGTGCGGTCTTCAAGAGAACGCAAAATGGCTGCCGCAATTACGATCGGTTGGGGCGCGATTATTTATTCCGGCCTAATCTGTCTGGCCTTTGCCGGGCGGGCGCTGAATGTCGACACGGGCGGGGAAAGCCTCTTCTTTGCCGCCGCGCAAAATTACCTGCCGCCTGTCATCGCAGGCGTGGTGATTGCGGCTATTTTATCTGCGGTCATGTCCACGGTGGATAGCTTACTTTTAGCCGCAGCCTCAGCGGTGTCGCATGATAGCGGCGTTGAATATGAAAGCCCGAAACGCGCCTTGCTTTATGGGCGTCTAGCCATGGTCGGTGTGGCGGTTATCGCGGTCATCATGACGCTCACACTGCCGAAAGATATTTTCACCCGCGTGTTGTTTTCTTGGGTGGCCTTGGGCGCAGCTTTCGGTCCCGTTATACTCGTCAAATGTTTGGGATGGACGGTGAAGGACGGCTATAAGCTTGCCGCAATTTTGGCCGGATTCGCGCTGGCCGTCGGCGCATATAATGTTGCGGGACCCGCGGCGGATGTCGTCGAGAAATGGGGCAGCTGGGCGGCGGGATTAGCACTTCTTGCCCTTGGCCGCCGCAAATAATTACGGCCCGCAAATAATTATAGAGCGCCTTACTCCGCTAAGGCTTCTGCCCGTAGTTTTTTCTTGTCGATCTTCCCGACAGGGGTGAGCGGAATTTCATCGACAAAGACAATTTTCTTCGGCACTTTATAGGCCGCCATATTCTCGCGGATCCAGCCTGTGAGTTCGGTCCTCAAGGCGTCTTCATCTTTGCCGCGATAATCGGGCGAAAGGGCGACATAGAGATTGACGATATCATTGCCGAGGCGCTTTGTATCGGGCGTACCGATGACGGCAGAGCCCGCAACCATGGGCAGGCTCGCGAGCTTATCCTCAACCTCGACTGAGAAGACCTTGAACCCGCCGACGACGAGCATGTCTTTGGCGCGGTCACAGAGGAAGACATATCCGTCTTCATCCATATAGCCGACATCGCCGGTGAACATCCACCGCTCGCCGTCAATCTCCCGCATGGCGCGGGCGCTCTCTTCGGGCAGTCCGAGATAGCCTTTCATCAGCTGCGGTCCCGCCGAACAAATCTCGCCGATCTCGCCAAGCGGCATATCCTTTTCGCCCGTTTCCACGTCTCGAATACGGATTTTCGCGCCCGCACAGGGCAGACCCACAGAGCCCGCTTTAGGCGCACTCACAGGGTTGGACGTATGGCAAGGCCCGGTCTCCGTCATGCCAAAAATATCCGACATCACGGCTTTGCCAATAATATTTACCACGGAATCATGGGTCGCTTTTGTCATCGGCGCAGCGCCGGAGGAGGCCATTTTGATCTGTGAAAAATCGACCTCTGCAAATTTCGGATTAGCGGCCAGCATATCATAAAGGGCGGGCACGGCGGCGATGCGTGTTGGCGGACGGGATTGCATGGCCTCGCAAAAGCGGTCTGTATCGCGTGGATCCGGTAAGAGTTCATAGGACGCACCCGTCACAACGCTCATCAAGCAAAAACAAAGCCCGGCAATATGGAAAAGCGGAAAGGCGGAAACATAAACCTCTTTGCCAATTTCCACCTCTGGTGCAAGGGCCAGGACCTGAAGCGGATTATGCAAAAGTGTCCGATGGGACAACATGGCGCCTTTTGGCTTGCCCGTTGTGCCGCCCGTATATTGGATCATGAATGTGTCTGTAGGGTCGACGGAGACAGTCTCGAAATTTACATCTACGCCTTTTAGGGCCTCTAAATAAGTTGTCGTTTCGAGATCGCCAACATCAGGTATGGTGACCACCGGTGCGTCGAGCGTATCGCGTGCGCCGCAAACTATCACGACGTCTAAACAGTCCGGCGCTGACATGGCTGCAACAGCAGGGCCCAGCGCTTCAAAGCTCATGAGGACTTTGATCTTGGCGTCCGAAATTTGATGCGCCAATTCCGGCGGGGCGAGCAATGGCGACACGCCGGACCCGGTTGCGCCTAATTTGGAGACGGCAATTAATCCCAGATAATATTGCGGAATATTTGGCATGTGAAAGCCCACAACATCTCCCGCTCCGATGCCGAGGCCGCGTAGCGCATTGGCCAGCCGGTTGGCTTCCGCATTGACCTGCGCATAGGTCCAGCTGCGCGAGAAATAATGCAGGGCAGGCGCGTCAGGGCGCGCGGCGTTATGTTGCTCCAGATAATCAGCAAGCGTTAGGTCCGCAGGCTCAGGCGTGACAATCCCGAGCGCCTCATGCGTTTTGAGCCAAGGTGTTTGCAGCATATCGAAATCCCCATTTCATTATTTATAGGCGTTACCTTTCAATATCCTGACGCGCGGGGCAAGTCGGCGCATTAAGCCACGCCAGAGAATTAGGCTTCCCCCTGTGCTTCGCGGCGATTAGAGATGGCCCATGATAGATTTACTTTCTGGATATCGTATCGGTCAGGCCCATGATGCCCGCGTCAAAACGGGCGTGACCGTGATTATGCCCGATGCGCCTGCGACGACTTCCGTCGATGTGCGTGGCGGTGGACCCGGCACGCGGGAAATCTCCGCTCTGCAAGACGGCGGACTTATCGAGCAAGTGCATGCCATCGTTTTATCAGGAGGCTCGGTTTACGGCCTCGCCGCTGCGGATGAGGTGACAGCGTGGCTTGGCGCGCAGCGGATAGGCTATGCGCCCGGTCCTGCGCCTGTGCCCGTCAGCCCCATCGTCCCGTCGGCCATCTTATTCGATAATGCGAATGGCGGAGATAAAGACTGGGGCGGTGAGCCACCTTTCCGGCGTCTTGCGATCAAGGCCTGCGAAGGTCTCACTAACGCCCTCGCGGAAGGCGCGGTTGGCGCGGGGCACGGCGCAACAGCAGGTCTCTATCAGGGCGGCTTAGGGATAGCGTCGGAAACACTTGGCAGTATGACTGTGCAGGCCGTAATCGCGGCCAATCCCGTAGGGTCGCCTTTTCTGCCCGGAACCACATGCCCTCATGGTTGGATCTATGAACGCAGCGGAGAATTTGGAGGTCAAAAACCACCGACAAATTACAGCTGGTCTGAACCCGCAGATACAAAATTCGCCTTTCTGAAATCTGCTGGACAATCCACCGTCATCGGCGCTGTTATGACTGATGCGGCGTTGTCTCAAAAGCAGCTCAAACGTCTCGCGATTATGGCGCAGGACGGGATTTCAATGGCGGTCCAGCCCGCGCATACGCCGCTAGATGGGGATACAATCTTCTCGCTATCCATAGGCGATGTACCGTGCAGCAGCCCCGTAGATTTGGCAGAATTGGGCGCCGCCGCGGCGCGCGCCGTGGCGCGGGCTCTGACTCGGGGCGTCTTAGCGGCGCAATAGGCTGCGCGAGCATTTTGGGGGCCTTCGTGTTTCCATTTACTATGTATGGAAATTCCCGTAAAAAGACCTTGCGGACGCATCGCTTTTCCGCTTAAAGGCGCGCTCGCAAGCAATTGCGGCAAACCGCGGATTAACGTTCGCACTCTACGCACCGGTAGCTCAGCTGGATAGAGTACTTGACTACGAATCAAGGGGTCGGGGGTTCGAATCCTCCC
>ENA-ORXR01001789-ORXR01001789.1-marine-metagenome-genome-assembly--contig:-NODE-1789-length-21854-cov-3.722919_pt1 | contig 21854 bp, 22 predicted proteins | sample MGYA00237866_ERZ511479 | MGnify/ENA metagenome assembly ERZ511479 | reverse complement strand
CCCCCGGGATACGTCCCGGGCCGGCACAAGTACGTCGTGGTGTTTGGCACCGTGATCTCGGGCATCGGCAAGGGGATCTTCTCCTCGTCGCTGGCCAAGCTGCTGAAAGACAAGGGCCTGAAGGTCGCCCCCATCAAGATGGAGGGCTACCTGAACATCGACTCGGGCACGCTGAACCCCTACCGCCACGGCGAGGTGTTCGTGCTCGACGACGGCCTGGAAACCGACATGGACCTGGGGACCTACGAGCGGCTGCTCGACCAGGACCTGGGCCGGGGCAACTACGTCACCAGCGGGCAGATCTTCAAGAAGGTGCTGGAGAAGGAGCGGGCCGGCGGCTACCTGGGCCGCGACGTGCAGATGATCCCGCACGTGACCGGCGAGGTGAAGTACATGGTCCGCGAGCTGGCCGTGCGGCAGGACGCCGACGTGGTCTTCATCGAGGTCGGCGGCACGGTGGGCGATATTGAAGGCTTACCGTTCTTTGAGGCTTTGCGTCAGCTCCGCCAAGAACTTCCTAAGCATCAAACCTGCTATATGCATGTCACGCTCATGCCTTACATCGCGGCGGCGGGCGAAATGAAGACCAAGCCCACACAGCATAGCGTCAAGGAGCTTCGCTCCATTGGTATTCAGCCTGATATTTTGCTCTGCCGCGCGGACCGCGAAATCGATATGGGCGATAGGGCCAAGATTGCGCGCTTCTGTAATGTGCGCGAAAGCTCTGTGATCCAAGGTCTAGATGCGCGGTCTATTTATGATGTGCCGCTAGCTTATCATGCGGAGGGGCTCGATAAAGAGGTCTTGATGCATTTCGGTATTGACGATGCGCCTAAGGCTGATCTGTCCCGCTGGGAGCAAATTTCTGAAACGCTGAATAATCCTGACGGCGAAGTGACCGTGGCCGTTGTCGGCAAATATACGGTTCTGCCGGACGCCTACAAATCCATCACAGAAGCGCTTGTTCATGGCGGTATTGCCAATCAGGTGAAGGTCAAAATTAAATGGCTGGAAGCGGAAGAATTTGAGAACTCTGACGATCCGGATGTACTAAAAGGCGTCCACGGCATTCTTGTGCCGGGCGGGTTTGGTGAACGCGGCGCAGAAGGCAAGATTAAAGCAGCGACCTTTGCGCGAACCAAAGATGTACCCTATTTCGGAATCTGTTTCGGGATGCAAATGGCCGTGGTAGAGGCGGCACGTAATATGGCAGGTATTGAAAATGCGAGTTCATCCGAGTTTGGCGAGGGCGGCGAGAACATTGTCGGCCTAATGACCGAATGGATTAAGGGCAATGAACGCGTAGAGCGCACAGCGGACACAGACTTAGGCGGCACAATGCGCTTAGGGGCTTATCCTGCGCGCCTCGTCAAAGGATCAAAAGTCGCCGAACAATATGGCAAGCTCGACATAGAAGAACGCCACCGCCACCGCTATGAAGTGAATATTGAGTATAAAGACCAGTTAGAGGCGGCAGGGTTGTTATTCTCAGGCCTATCCCCGGACGGCGTCCTTCCCGAAATAGTAGAAATTCTGGGGCATCCATGGTTCATCGGCGTGCAATATCACCCAGAGCTAAAGAGCCGCCCGTTTGAACCACATCCGCTCTTTGCGGGATTTGTGAAAGCCGCGCTCAAGCAGAGCCGGATGGTTTAACGGACTATGCTGACTATTGCTGCAAACATCAAAGCTATAGAAGCTTTGATTGAGCAAAATACTCCAGCCAGTCTAACTTACGCAGCATTAGAGTGTCGTTTAGCAATAGAGCAAATTTGCTATGAACGTCTGCGTTTGGCTCATGATTACATTTCGCATAATGATTTAAGCAAGTGGCAACCTCGAGACGTGGTTAAAACTCTTATTCAAGAAGTGGATCCGGGTATTGTCTCTGATACAACGTTATCGATTTCAAAGTATAGTAATGAAGAAAATCGAGGTAAGTCGCCGGAAGAAATTGAATATTTAGAAGTAGGAACCCAAGTTGGTTTCAATGCGAACTATCTCGGAAAGCTATGGAATGCTCTAGCAAATCTAGCACTTCATATTCCAGTACCAAAAACTAAAAGTGACAAAATTTCTCGGTACAGCAACGTCGATAAAATGAAACTCAAAATTGAAGAGTGTTTGGTTGAGTTTTACCGACTTTCTGAAACTACTATAACACTTTCGGGTTTTGGCTCTGAAACGTCCTTTGAATGTTTCGGCTGCAAAAGTGTTGTTAAACGTAAGCTTAAAACTCTCGACCATAAACAAATCATCAATTGCATTGACCTTAATTGTAACGAATCTTACAAAGTTGAGAAAGTTGATGGGGAGGTTTTATTCGAACGGAGAAAGGTAAAATTCGCATGTGAGTGCGACAATGAACTTGCATTACCACATAATCATGTTGGGCGAATGAAGCTGAACGAAGTAGTTAGTGTTCTATGTCAAAAATGCAATGAGACAAACCTTATAAGCTGGCGATTAAACCGTGCTATGCAGAACCCAAAAACAAAGTCTTAAACACTAAAACTCGTGCCACACCCACAGCCTGCCGTGGCATTTGGATTGTGTATCTTAAACGCCGAGCCAATCAGCTCATTCGTGTAATCAATCTCCGAGCCTCCTAAAAACTCCAAGCTCATGTCGTCAATCACGACTTTTGCGCCGTCGCGTTCGATGACGAGGTCATCGCTATTGGGCGCGTCGGCGAAATCGAATTTATATTGAAAACCTGAACAGCCGCCGCCTTCGACCGCGACGCGCAGATATTTATCCACGCCTTGCTTAGCCATGATGACTTTAATTTGTTTCGCCGCATTTGCGGACAGGGAAACTTGTGTGGCAACTGTACTCATAAGCTCTATATAGGGACAAGATTCGGTTTATCAAAGGCTTATACCATGGGTAAATTCCCTGCCATTCGCGAACGTGCTATCTATGCGTCTGACCCGGTCAAATGTCGCGGGCGGCGCATTCCGCAGCCTAGTGGGTCAGAGCGCAGTCCGTTTCAGCGCGATAAAGACCGCATTATCCATTCCTCCGCCTTTCGCCGCCTAAAGGGGAAGACACAAGTTTTTGTCGCGCATGAAGGCGATTATTACCGCACACGCCTGACACACTCACTCGAAGTCTCGCAAATTGCGCGCTCTATTTCGCGGGTGTTGGGACTGGATGAAGATTTAGCGGAATGCCTCGCGCTCGCCCATGATTTGGGCCATCCGCCATTTGGTCATTCTGGCGAAGACGCGCTTCATGCGGGGATGCAGCCTTATGGCGGTTTTGACCATAATGCCAATACGCTGCGCATTGTCGAACATCTTGAAGGGCGTTACGCCGAATTTGATGGTCTCAACCTGACATGGGAAACGCTGGAGGGTATCGCCAAGCATAATGGCCCTGTGATTAAGACTGAGGCCGATAAGGCAGGATTGCCATGGGCTTTGAAAGATTTACAGGATTGGGAAGGGCTTGAGCTTGATACCTTTGCGGGGCCTGAGGCGCAGGTCGCCGCGCTCGCCGATGACATTGCCTATAATAATCACGACATTGATGACGGCTTGCGCGCAGGGCTGTTCTCTGTCGCAGATATTTGCGACGTGCCGATGGTGGGTGAAGCCTTTGCAGATGTGCGCCGCCGCTATCCTGATATTTCGCAAGACCGCCTCATCCACGAAGCTGTGCGGGACATGATTGGCTATATGGTGGCTGATGTTCTGGCAGAGACGCGCCGCCGCTTGGCTGAGGCCAATCCGAAAAGCGCAGATGAAATTCGTCAGCTTGATCATTCTATTTGCGAATTTTCCGAAGAGTTTCGCGCCAAAGAAGCGCCGCTACGGACGTTCCTGTTTGATAACATGTATCGTCATTACAAGGTCAACAGGATGATGGGGCAAGCGAGACGTGTCGTGCGGGAGCTGTTCGATTTATTTATTGAAGACCCATCACTCCTGCCCACAACCCAGCGCCTAAAGTGTAACGGGCCTAAAACTGAGCAAACTGCGCGTGTCGTCTGTGACTATATTGCTGGGATGACCGATAGCTTTGCGATTACGGAACATAAGCAGCTGTTTTCTGTGTCAGGCTACCTGTAAACAGACATTGTAAATATCCGTTAACCATTCATACCTAAATCTGCCGTATTATTGTATAAACAAAGGCGCGAATCGGTGCGGGCCTTAACGCCTGCGCATATTTGCAAGGATAAGATGATGAATAACGATAGTGACATATTCTCCGCGGCAGGACAATCAGACGAAGAGCTAACGCCCTTTGATGTGCGTGATAGCTCTGGCCGTTCCGGTGTTTTGAAGCTGGCCTTAGGGTTTGGCTTTCTTTTGGCATTGGCGCTGATAATTCTCAAAGTCTATCAGCCCGGCGTAAGAGACCGTGAGGCTCCGCCTAAAATTATTGCTGATAATACGCCGTTCAAAGTTCTGCCTGAGGATGCGGGCGGTGTTGAAACGCCAAATCAGGACAAAACGGTTTATGACGTCATGGACGGTAAAAAACCAAATGAAACTGTAACGGCTAAGGCCGGGGCTGAAATTCCGATTGAGCTTCCCAAGGCTGCGAATATCAAAGTTGATCCGGCTCCAAGAATCGTCACTGCGCCAACGCAAGCTCCAAGACCCAAGGCAGCAAACCCTTCGGGTAGTGTAAAAGCTTCAGGGCCAGGATATGTTAAAACCGCCCCAGCAGGCGCAACGGTGCGGACAGGCAATGGCGATTATGTTGTTCAAGTCGCCTCAGTAAGAACGAAATCCGCAGCTCAGGATATTTGGCTTAAAACTGAAAGTAAGTTTAGCGATGTCATCAATTCGCAGATGTATGCGGATATCAAATTCGCAGATTTGGCAGAGAAGGGCGTTTATTATCGCCTGCGTGTTGCGGGTCTTGCGGACAAATCCTCTGCAACGGCTCTATGCGACACTTTTAAGACGCGCGGTCAAGCTTGCTTTGTGACACGGAAATAATGTGAGTGAACTGGCTGTTATTCTCGGTCTTTCGGGACCTAAGCTGACAGCGGCTGAGCGAGTCTTCTTCCGCGATGCGAACCCTTGGGGCTTTATCCTTTTCTCTCGTAATGTTGAAAGTCCGGATCAGCTTCGCCGCTTAACCTTTGACTTGCGCGAAACAGTCGGCCGAAATTGTTTGATATTTGTTGATCAAGAGGGCGGGCGCGTACAAAGACTTCGAGCGCCTTATTGGCGCAAATACCCCTCGGGTGCCGTATTTCAATATTTATATGCCATAGAAGAACGACTTGGAATACGCGCTGCTTATCTGTCCTACCGCTTGATTGCCGATGATTTGCGCCAAGTTGGGATTACCGCAGACTGCGCGCCTGTGCTAGATTTACCGCAAAAAAACGCAGATCCAATTATTTCTGATCGAGCATTTGGGGCCAAGATCGCCCCAATTATTGATGTAGCCCACGCCGCTATGGCGGGTCTTATGTGCGGCGGTGTTGCGCCAGTTGTAAAACACATTCCTGGGCATGGCCGCGCAATGGTGGATAGTCATAAAATGCTACCGCGCATTAAGGCAAGTCGACAAACACTTGAAAAAACTGACTTTATCCCGTTTCGTGCGTTATCTGACGCCCCTATGGCTATGACGGCGCATGCCGTTTATGAATGTAATTCCCGCTCTGCAGTGACTGTCTCTAAGAAGTCTATGACAGAGCTTGTGCGGGCTGCCATTGGGTTTAATGGTCTTGTTATGAGTGATGATTTGGACATGAAAGCTCTAAAGGGTGGTTTGACCCGCAAGACAGAGCGCGCTTTGGCGGCCGGCTGTGACATTGCCTTGCAATGTTCAGGCAAATTGCCGGCTATGGTCAATGTGGCTAAGGGCGCCAAGGCTCTTGAAGGCCGTGCAAAAAACCGCGCTATTGTGGCAGAGAACTGCGCAGACCACATCACGGACTTTGATAGAGACGCTGCGGAGCATGAGTTTAACAATTTGCTAGATCAAGTGCCCGAGTTGAAACCCACAGCTGAAAGGCTTGCGGGATGATTGACGATTTCCAGGAAGACTTAAAATTCGAAGCCGCTGATAATGCGGCAGATGAAGGCGAGGGACTGCTTCTCGATATTGATGGCTATGAAGGCCCGCTTCACTTGTTGCTGGAATTAGCCCGGAAGCAAAAAGTCGACTTAGCACGTATATCTATTCTTGAACTTGCCGAGCAATATATCTCTTTCATCAAAACAGCGCAGGATTTGAGAATTGAATTGGCTGCGGATTATCTAGTGATGGCTTCATGGCTGGCTTATCTGAAATCGCGCCTGATATTGCCTAAGAATGGCGATCAAGAGCTAATGCCTGAGGCTGATGAGCTGGCAGCCCATTTAGCGTTTAGACTGCAGCGTCTAGAGGCCATGCGCCGTGCCTCTGCCGGACTGTTTCGACTGCCGCAAGAAGGCCAAGCTGTTTTCAAACGCGGCATGCCTGAGGGTCTGCGCTCTCGCACGACGCCGCTCTGGAATGCTGAAATTTTTGATGTCCTACAAGCTTACGGAACATCGCGCTCACGTTCAGCCATTCAAAATCATAAATTGCCTAAGCCTTTAGTCCTAAGCCTTGAGGGTGCGCGCACGCGATTAAGGCGCGCGATTATGGCCCTTTCCGGCGATAGTGAAGATTGGACGTCGCTTGAGAGCCTTTTACCTGCCAAAGAGGAATTTGATGAGGATATCCCGATTGAATCTATCAAGGCCAGCTCGCTATTAGCTAGTCTAGAACTGACGAAAGAAGGGCATATGGAGCTGCGCCAAACTGGGGCCTTCACGCCTATCTTTGTCCGCTCCGCAAGTCGTAAGGCTGATGAGAACACTTCAAAGGAAACATCATGAGTGAAGACCGCGTAGAAAAAGCTGCTGAAGGTATTGAAAGTTCAGTTGTAAGCTTAACGGCGAGATTGCAGAGTGCGCCCGAGGGTGAGGCCATGGAGGCCGATCTACGTTTGCTCGAAGCGCTGCTATTCGCCGCCGTTGAACCTATTGATACACAAACACTGCGTGAACGCTTGCCAGAAGAGGCCGATGTCGGCGCATTACTGGCGCGTTTGGCGCGTGATTATGCAGGGCGGGGCGTTAATCTGATACGCGTGGCGGATCGATGGCGCTTTCAGACAGCCATAGATCTAGAGCCGCATTTGACGGATATAAAAGAAGCCCCGCGTAAGCTCTCAAAGGCCGCGCTCGAAACCCTCGCAATTATTGCCTATCACCAACCCGTAACGCGGGCCGAAATTGAGGATGTGCGCGGCGTTGCCGTCTCTAAGGGTACGATTGACGTCTTGATGGAACTAGGATGGGTACGATTACGGGGTCGCCGCCGTACGCCGGGCCGTCCTGTAACTTACGGATCAACCGAAGCTTTTCTGGCGCATTTTAATCTTGAGGATATTTCAGACCTTCCCGGGCGTGATGATCTTAAAGCCGCAGGATTGCTTGATCCGCGCTTGCCCAAAGACTTTGAAATGCCCGAGCCGATGATGCCGGATGCTCTGACGAATGAGGAAGACCCGCTTGAGGATGAAGAAGAAGCAAACTTCTTTGAAGATTTCCTTGAAGAGGATGAGGGGGATAGAGCCTAGCTTTTACGGCCTGAGGCGCAATGCCTTCTTGAACCTGAGCGTCGGCAACGCTACATAGTGAGAGAATAAAGGAAAAGACTATGGCTATTGGACCTTGGCAAATTGCTATTATCCTCGTTATTGCGGTGCTTGTATTTGGTGGGCGCGGTAAAATCTCCGGTATTATGGGTGACTTCGGAAAAGGTATTACCTCTTTCAAAAAAGGCCTGAAAGAAGGCGCTGAAGATGTTAAAGATGCGGCAGAAGACGCTCTTGATGTGACACCCCCAAAAGAAAAGACCAAAGTTAAAAAAAACTAATGGTCTCATGCCTTTAGGGGCTTTTCATGATCCCGCAGTTCGGATTTGCTGAAATTGTTGTTCTGGCGCTTCTCGCGATAATTGTCGTGGGGCCAAAAGACCTGCCCAAATTGATGCGCACACTCGGCGGGATCATGGCTAAAATTCGGGCTATGGGGCAGGAGTTTAAAGACGCCTTTGATGATATGGATGCTGAGGACGAAATCGCTCAAATGCGCAAAGAAATCGAAGAGTTGAAGAATCTTGGAAAAATAGAAAACCTCGTGGGCGATGATGTCGCCAATGAAATGCGCGAGCTAGATACCGATTTACGCAATGCAGCTGATGCATCATCACCAAAAGGCGGTGAATGATGGGCGAGACAAAACGCATTGAAGGTGACGAGATTGAGGAGAGCAAAGCGCCGCTCATGTCGCATTTGCTTGAGCTTCGCTCGCGCCTGATTAAATGCGTTCTGGCGATTGTCGCGGGCTGTATCATTTGCATTCCATTCTTAAAGCAAATCATCGAGCTTTTGATGTGGCCCTTCAAACTTGCCATGGTGCGTTATAATGCTGGCTTGGTTGAAAAAGGACTCGAGGCTGTGGATTTGGGCTTAATCGCAACACATCCGCTCGAAACATTTTTCGTAAAATTGAAAATCGCACTGTTTGGCGGCATTATTCTGGGCTTCCCGGTTATTGCCTATCAGCTTTACCGTTTTGTAGCGCCGGGGCTCTATAAGAATGAGCGGGGGGCTTTTCTGCCTTACCTCATTTTATCGCCCTTGCTGTTTATACTAGGGGCGTCTTTGGTGTTCTTCTATGTTTTCCCTTATGTCATGGAGTTCGCGCTCAATCAGCAGTCTTTAACAGGTGGAGATCAGGTCGATTTGCTGACAAAAATTAGTGACTACCTTAAACTTGCGACAACATTGTTTCTTGCCTTTGGACTGTCATTCCAGCTTCCGGTGGTTTTAAGTCTGCTAGGCAGAGCAGGGATTGTATCTGCTGCGGCCCTTAAAAAGTCTCGCAAATATGCGTTATTCGGCATAGCCGTCTTTGCCGCTTTCGTGACGCCGCCCGATCCTATCACCCAAATCGTATTAGGTTCGGCCATATATCTGCTTTATGAAGTGTCCATTCTTTCAGTCTCTGTTCTGGAGAAGAAGGTTGAAGAGATAGCCGCTAATGAGGCTAAAACGCTATAAAGTTAGCTAAATATTTACCATAGCCCTTCATAATCTTCTCGCAATTATATATTTATGTGAGGAAAATATCATGGCTGCAAAGCTAATTCTATCAAGTATCGCTGCAACTGTTTTAATGAGCACGTCTGCATTTGCGCAAGTTCAATCAACCGAAACAGACCCGCGCTTCATGCCGCGTGTTTACGGCAGTACGGCTGTGACAGGTGCAGATTACGGGCAAGGCGCGGCGCAAACGCAAGTCGTTACGAGCCAAGGCTATCCACAACCGGCTGTCACATATTCTCAGGCCTCAAGCACAGTGCGTGTTGAAGCGCCTGTTACCCAGAGCTTTCAGACGACTATTGATGCCCCCATTACTTACACACAGGATGGTGTAATTAAGGCACAGCATTTCAAGCAAGGTGATTTGTCGACCTCTGAGTATAATGCATTGCTCGAAGAGGCCGCTCGCGTTCGGGCTTATCAGGTTACAAACGAGAATTACTCAACATCCGCTTACGGTTCAGCGCCTTATGGAACAGTTCGAGATAGCACATCTTATGAAATTGAGCTTTTTGAAACTAATCCTGTGCAAAATCAGGGAACTGTAACTTATGCTGAAACAACAACTGTCACGCCATCTTATGAGTCGTCATACTCATCTGCGGCTCATATAGTCACGAAAGGCGACACGCTTTATAATATTTCGAAACGCTACGCTACTACTGTTGATGGCCTAAAAGCGGCTAATGCTCTCAGAGATAACACGATCAGTTTGGGGCAAGTTCTGACCATCCCGGACGGCACTAGAGTTATCAGCCAGAATAGTTACACGGCCCCGCAGACAATGGCCTTTACATCTGAGCCTGCGACTGTGTTCCGTGCGTCCGAGCCTATTTATACGCAATCGTCTAATATCTATGCGGTTTTGCCGAAAGATACATTATATTCAATTTCGCGCCGGGCGTGTGTTGGTGTTGGTGATTTGATTGCGGTGAACGGCATTTCTGACCCGTCATCACTGAAACCAGGTCAGCGTTTGACAATGCCAAGCGGACATTGCTTGAACTAATCCTCGTTTTACATTGCTGATTTTACGGCCTTAGCCGTTGCATCTATAAAGAACGCCCCTATATAGGCTCAAAGCCTTTTAGGGGCGTATTCATTTCAGGGATCGATATGTTTTCACTTATTATGCAAGCAGCACCGGCCGGTGGTGGAATGGCACAAGCCATGGGCTCGTTTTTACCTATTCTGCTGATTGGTGTTATTTTTTACTTCCTTCTTATTCGCCCGCAGAACCAACGCATGAAGGCGCATCGTCAAATGCTCTCAGAGGTTACGCGCGGAGATACAATCGTCACAAATGGCGGCCTCATAGGTAAAGTCAAGAAAGTGACAGATGATGAATTGACTGTTGATTTCAATGGAAATGAAATGAAAGTCGCCCGTTCTATGCTTGCGGATGTGCGCAATAAGACCGCGCCCGCTAATGATACCGGCAAAAAGAAGAAATAGTCTCTTTTAATCTAAACCCAGCCTAGCAACGGACACCGCCCATGCTGTTTTTCTCTAAATGGAAAATTACTCTGATACTTGGGGCGTTGATGCTGGGCTTTTTCTTTGCCCTTCCCAATGCTTTGCCGTCTGAGACTAGGGCGAAAATGCCGGGCATGTTCCAACGCACTATCAATCTGGGACTGGATTTGCAGGGCGGGGCGCATATGCTCCTCGAAGTAGATCTGACGAGCGTTCTGGCGCAAGCCCTTGAAAATGAACGAGATACTATCAGAGATGGATTTCGCGATGCGGATCGCCTTCGTACAGAGACCATACGTGTTGATAATGAAAGTGGCGCTGTTGTTGTGCGGTTACGTGACGCCGCTGACAGTGATAAAGCATTGAAGCTTTTGCAAGGCATGTCCAAAGCCGTGGATCCGCAAAGCCTTTCTAATGACAAGACAACTAAGGTTGAGAAGCTGAGCGAAAAAGACTTTCGGGTCACGATTACTGAAGCCAATATAGCTGATATACAGAAGCGTACCATTGCGCAGTCGATGAATGTCCTGCGCCGCCGCATTGATCCCCAAGGGACAACGGAAATGACAATCGCGCCTGAAGGGGATGACCGCATACTCTTGCAAATCCCTGGCGCAAAGAATGTTGATGATATCAAGAGCGTCATCAATAAGACTGCAAATCTAGCATTCCATATGGTGCGCAAAGAGAGCAGCAATGAAAAGGCTATGGAACTTGCCAGAAGACCAGGTTCGTTAAGTAAGGTGCCGCCTGGCACAGCTTACTTTCCAGAAGAGGAGGGCGGAGGACTTATTGTTGAGCGCCGTACTAAAATCACGGGTGAATGTTTAAAGACCTCAAGCGAAGGCCTGCATCCTGAAGGCAATTACCCTATTGTGAATTTTACGTTTAACATTCGCTGTGCGCGTTTGTTCGGGGAATTAACGCAAAAGAATATTGGGCAACGCTTTGCGGTTGTTCTGGATGACGTTATTATTACTGCGCCGCGTATTAATGGCGCGATTACAGGCGGCTCTGGTTTTATTGAAGGCAGTTTTACACTAGAGAGCGCGCGCGAGCTTTCACTCTTGCTAAATGCGGGTGCGCTCCCGGCAAAGCTTATTATTGTTGAAGAGCGCACGGTCGGGCCTGGGCTTGGACAAGACTCGATTAACGCCGGTAAAATTGCGTCCATGATTGGTCTTGCGGGTGTTGGATTGTTCATGTGGCTCTCTTATGGGCTGCGTTTTGGAAGCATTGCTAATGTTGCTTTGGCAACGAATATTATTTTGATTGCCGGGGCCCTTTCATTGATGGGGGCTACGCTGACACTTCCTGGTATTGCCGGTATTATCCTGACGATTGGTATGGCGGTTGATGCCAATGTGCTGATTTTTGAACGTATACGAGAAGAAGCACATTTAGGCCGTCCTCCCGTCAATGCTATTGAAACGGGTTATCGCCGCTCACTTGCCCCAATTTTAGATGCCAACATCACCACATTAATTGCGGCTGTGACGTTGTATTTTGTAGGGTCGGGACCTGTTCGCGGGTTTGCTGTTACCCTTGCGATTGGTATTATTATGTCAGTCTTTACCGCCGTTGTTGTCGCCCGGCTTATCACCGCTACTTGGTTGCGCCGTAAGCGCCCCAAGAGCTTGCCGATTTAGGGAAAGAGTAGTCCGATGAAAGATATTTCCCTCGTAAAATTATTACCCATGGAGCCAAAGGTTCCATTTATTAATCTGCGCGTTATTGCAGCAATATTGTCGACGATTGCGATTATCGCATCCATTTTCTTATTCTCAACACGTGGCCTCAATTACGGCATTGATTTTACTGGCGGTACAGTGATTGAGATTGATACGGGCACGACGCCTGACCTAGCTAAAATTCGAACCGTCATTACTGATGCGGGATTCCCAGGAGCTTCCGTGCAAGGTATAGCGCCTGACGCGTCCAGCGCACTTGATCATGATTACGTGCGTATTGGTATTCCGCTTCAACCTGAAACAGAAGATACAGGGGCTCAAGCCCAACAGATTGCGATGAAAACAGCGCAGAATGCTTTGGTCGCCAATATTGAAGGGTTTAACGGCCCAGAAAGTATTCGTAGTCAAGAGGCTGTGGGCTCTGCGGTCTCTGGTGAATTAAGAACTAAAGGTGCGCTGGCCGTCGGCCTCGCGCTCCTCATGGTGCTGGCCTATATTTGGTTTCGTTTTGAGTGGCAATTTGGCCTCGGCGCGGTGGTTGCGCTTTTCCATGATGTTATTTTGACGATTGGGGTGTTTTCTCTGACGCAGATTGAATTTAATCTGTCTATTATTGCCGCTATCCTGACTATTGTGGGTTACTCGCTTAATGATACCGTTATCGTCTATGACCGTATCCGAGAGAATTTGCGGAAATATAAGAAGATGCCGCTGCCCGATGTTTTGAACCTGTCGATTAACGACACGCTCTCGCGGACAATTCTGACCTCTATGACAACGCTTTTGGCTTTGCTGGCCCTTTATATTCTTGGTGGGGCAGGTTTGCGCGGCTTCTCATTCGCGATGATTTGGGGTGTGTTTGTGGGGACATATTCGTCTATCTTCGTCGCCTCACCATTGCTGCTATTGCTCAAGCTTAAGCGCGGTGTGAATACAGGTAATGCTGAAGCGGCTGCGGCCTAAGGTTTTCTTATTCCTTTTGGGCCGATAATCTTTATGACCTGACCCACAATACGATCGGCTTCAACCGACCCTATTAAGCTGGCGGGAGTTGAGGCTTGGGCGTTGTCACCCACAAAGAAAAACTTATCGCCTTCAAACTTTTCAAGGCGCTTAATAATTCGTCCCAGATCACTGTGATTGATGACATAAAGAAGCCCCGCCTGAAACAGGCGAGGCTTTTTTGTTATGACGTAATCACCATCCTCAAGGGTCGGCAACATAGAGTCGCCGCTGACTTTGATGATTTTTAGCATATGAGGCTAGAGGTCAGGTTCGACAACTTTAACTTTTGGCTCATAAGGACATGTGACTGTTTTGGTCTTGACGCCTTTCATGTCCCAGAACATTTCTGAAAACTCATTACAAAGCGCGACAAGCTTTTCGCCGTCTTCGCGGTGCAAGTCTTGCTTACAGGCAGACCCGGCAACCATGATGCTGTGCGCGAGAGCATGGGCATTGGGATGCTTCTCAAGCTTATCACCTTTCATAAAATCGCCCCAGATCACGCGGACTTCGTGCTTAACGAGTTCAGCTTGCTTTTCTTTCTCGGCAGTATTGCGAGCAACTTGCATAGCAAAGGCTGTCTCGGACAAGCCCTTATCTTTCAGGCTTAGCAGAATGTCGATTTGGCGAAGCGTTGATACGGCGTGATACATTACGGCGCGGGCGTCATAAACACCGCAAGGAATGTCGCAATGGGCTGAGGCTTCGTCGATGGATCCGTCAAATTTTGAAAGTAATGTGTGTAACATGTCTATGCCTTTTTCTTTACAGCTTTGTAGATGAGCGCCGAAATGACAACGCCGCCAATGACAGCGAAGAGGCTGTGAGTGGGGCTTGAAAGCCAGTGAATGGCTGTTGCGACAAAGTTATGGGAATGTTCGCCGTCATGGGCGAGGGCGGGTGAGGCAGCGGCGAGCGCCACGGCAACAGTTGAAAGCGTTTTGAGTGTTTTCATTAGGAGTCCTCTCTAGTGATGTAAATCCGTAACCGTTTACGATTGCCTATAACTTAGCGGTTGGGCGCAGACACGCAACCATGCTATATAATTTATTCGGGGATAGACCCGCTAGTTGCCATAAGAGTCGCCAGAACTGCTCATGTTATCCGAACCGACCCTTACTCAATTGAAATCTGTTGACCCTGACCGCCTTCGCGCAGCGGTCTTTGCTGACAAGGCAGGCCGGGCACGTTTGCAATTGCTCTACGCCTTTCATTACGAGCTCGCCAAAGTGCCCGAATTGGTCAGCGAGCCCATTGTTGGGCAAATCCGTTATCAATGGTGGCGTGACGCTGTTGCGGAGATTTATGAAGGCAAGATTGTGCGCAAACATGAGATTGCCACGCCGCTGGCAGGTGTTCTGAAAAACTATGATGTGCCGCGCTTTTGGGTGGATCGGTTGATTGATGGGCGCGAGAGAGATTTAGATCCGCAGCCATTTGCAAATCTGGACGAAGCGAAAAACTATTGCCGCCAGACCTCTGGGGTTTTGATGCAAATCGCCGTGAAGCTTTTAGGCACTGAGCCTGATGATGCGGTTCTGGCCGCTGGAGAGGCTTGGGGGCTAACGGGATTGGCCCGCGCTTATGGGCACTACCAAAAAGGCATGCTAAGTGAGCTCGACTTTAAAGCATTGTGTCGTGCTGCGCAGGATAGTCGTAACATGGCGGCCAAAGGGCTTGCGGCTTTGCCTAGCACAGCTTTCCCTGCCGTTGCCTATACTGCGCTTGTGCCTAAATTTATAGCGCGCTTGACCCATTCAAAACACGACCCTGCCACAATGAGCGTGTCTTACGGGCCGCTTTTAAAGCAGTTACGCTTGATGGGCGCCGTAATGCGCGGTAGGGTTTGAAAAAGATAGGGGAGTCATATGGCCGAGACGGATGTAGCACCAAAGCAAAAAGGCTTTTTGGGATGGGTTGAACGGACGGGTAATAAACTTCCCGATCCCGTATTTATCTTTTTCTATCTCATTTTGGTATTGGTGGTCATTTCACTAATTGTGGCCTATTTCAATGGCTCCGCGACGCTCAGCGAGGATGTGCTGCGCGGTATGCCAGATAGCCAAAAGGCACGGTTCTCTATCGGTCCGGACGGGGTTATCCCAGCTATTAGCTTGTTAGCGTCGGAAAATATTTCGCGTCTTTGGGTCGAAATGCCCAAAACTTTCACCCATTTCCATCCTTTAGGTTACGTTTTAGTCGTTATGTTGGGCGCAGGCGTAGCGGAACGCTCAGGGCTTTTTGCCAGTGCTATGCGCTCTGCAGTTCGTAATGCGCCAGCTTTTCTTCTAACGCCTGTTGTTGCTTTGGTTGCGATGGTGGGCAACCACGCGGCAGATGCCGCCTATGTCGTCCTTATCCCACTCGCAGGCGTATTGTTCGCCAGCGCCGGACGCCACCCTCTGGCAGGCATTGCCGCCGCCTTCGCAGGTGTATCGGGCGGCTTTTCCGCTAATATCGCACCGGGCCAACTCGATGCGCTTCTTTACGGTATCACAGAAGAGGCGGGCGAGATATTAGTCGCGGGCTATGACGCAAATATTGCGGGTAATACCTATTTTATTATGGCGCTTCTGGTTATCTATCTTCCACTCATCTGGTTTGTGACGGACAAAATCATTGAACCACGCCTAGGTAAATGGGTCGCAACAGGCGAGAATGCGAGCTATGCCGAAGAGGATAAACCGCTAACAGATAAGCAGCGCAAAGGACTGCGCTGGGCCGGTTTAGCTGTGCTGGGCACAGTCGCGCTTTGGGCCTTTATGACGCTCGGGCCTGATACGCCATTGATTGATGAGACAGCATGTCCTGCAGCTATTGCGGCTGCGGGGGAATGCAACACGATTGCGAATTATTCGCCATTCTTTAAATCTTTGGTAGCAGGCTTCCTTGTTCTCTTTCTCGCATCGGGCTGGGCATATGGTAAGGCGGCGGGCACAATCAAAGACCATCGAGACCTTGTTAATATGATGGCCGAAGCCATGAAGGATATGGGCTATTACCTCGTCTTAGCCTTTGCAGCGGCGCATTTCGTCGCCATGTTCGGATGGTCAAACTTAGGCTTGATTTCAGCTGTTCACGGCGCGAATGCTATTGAATCCTCGGGACTGCCATTGCCAATATTGCTGGGCCTGATCGTGCTTTTCTCTGCTTTGATAAATCTATTTGTCGGTTCGGCTTCGGCTAAATGGGCCCTGTTAGCGCCCGTCATGGTGCCCATGCTTATGCTATTGGGTATTAGTCCTGATGGCGCGACAGCCGTTTACCGTGTCGGTGACGGCGCTACAAATATCATCACGCCGCTCATGGTTTATTTCCCACTTATCCTTGTCTTTGCCAAGCGTTGGCAAAAGGATTTCGGTTTGGGTAGCCTGACTGCCATGATGATTCCATATTCGATTTGGATGCTCATCACTGGCGTTATTCTTGTCGTGGCATGGGCGTTCTTAGGTCTGCCTCTTGGACCGGGCGCTCCGATGGCTTATACATTGCCGGCATAGTGAAGGCCTCTTTAAAACGCTGGGTCGGACGCACACCCGATCTCAGCGCGGTCATTAGCCGCTTTCCAGTCGCCGTCGCCTTAATGGCGATCTTTACTGTTATTATCATTGTCTTTGATAATTTTGGAAATAACGAACCTTTAGCACGAATGCTGGCTGGGCTTATTATCGGCGCCTATTTGTCTTTTTGTGTCACGATTGCCCGCGAAGCGAAGGGGCAGTCTCCAGCTTTTCTTTTGCAAATTGCTTTGGCTGTCGTCATCGCCGCCATTGCATGGTTTTCCAAGGAGCTACGCTTTAATTTGCCCATGGCGATTGGCGCTGTTCTTTTGATTCTAGGTAACATGGTTATATGGCGCAAACCGCGTGATGACCTGCATGTCTGGGACTTTACGCATAAAATATGGACGGGAGCCGTCTTTGCGACTGTGGGCTCGATTATTTTTACACTAGGCGTTTTTGCCATTAGCGCGGCTCTGAAATCTCTATTCGGTCTTAATATGAACCAATTGCTTGAGAATCTCATACTACCTTTAGGATTAGGCTTTCTAGCGCCTCTTTACTGGCTATCGACGGTTCCGCGTGTGGATGAAAGCTATCAAGAGCTTTACGATAACCCGGGTTTTGTCTCCAAGGCTGTTGCCTTTATGGGCACATGGTTACTCTCGCCGTTGACGCTAATTTACGCGCTGATTTTATTGGCTTACGGACTAAAGATAATTCTAGCGGGAAGTCTGCCTAAAGGCGAAATTGCGCAGCTGACAACACCCTTTTTTTTAGTCGGCACTCTAACATGGTTAGTGCTCGAGCCGCCATTCATACAGGGCAAGACGCTCGCAAACCTTTTTCGAAAACTTTGGTTTCCGCTATCCATTCCAGCAGCGCTTATGTTGGGTATATCAGTGGCCGTGCGTATCGGGGAATACGGATTCACGCCTGAACGAATTGCGTTGTTCATGGCAGTAATTTGGGCATTGGGATTGGGTCTTTGGTTCACAGTAGGACCTAAAGCTAAGCGGGACATTCGGCTCGTGCCAGGCTTTGCAGCAGTGTTATTAGCTATCGGAGCTCTTGGCGCAGAGGCTTTAAGTATTAGCAATCAAAAATTTCGTGCTGTGACGGGTATGAAGCAAGCCGGCATTATGTCTGATGCGGGGATTGTTCTTCCGCCGAGTGATATCTCTATCAAAGATGAGGCCGCTGCCGTGAAAGCAAAGGGCAGTCTGACATATCTCATTCACAATAATGAGACTAAGGTCTTGCGAAAGATGTTTAAAGGCTCGGAGAGTATTCCCGAATTTAAGAAATATGACAGTGCCGACCTCTTTAATCGTTTAGCGCTAGAGGATATTCAGACGGCAACAAAAACCTATGACAATCCGGCTATAACTTATGACCTTAAAGATAAAATTATTAACGTTCAGGGCTATGACACGTTATACGGGCCACTCACATATTTCAGCTCAGAAAATAGCGGTAAGCGCGTTGTGCAGGACGCCAATGGGTTTAAAATTGAAGGCGAAAATAGTCGCCTCACTTTTTCGCAGGACGATATTACTCTAGGCGAATTTGATATAACTCCTTGGTTGAACGCATTGCCGATATCAAACAATCGCTATCAGATCGAAGATAATAGATTATATATCTTCAGTGAAGGCATGCGAGAGATTGTATTGCAAGTCACAACAATCAATCATTGGCGATCCGGGCCTGATGAGAAAGAGGCCGCAAATGCGACATTTGGTTTTATGGTTCTTAGAAAAGGGTTTTAGGCCGCCACCCAACCTTCAATATCGCGCAAGGCCCGCTCAGCAAAGTGACGTTTGCGAAAACGGGTTTTGTTTTTGCCGCGAATATTTTTACCGTTTTCGTCTTTGTAGACCAGTCCTTCAATCGGCGGGAACAGCCCGAAATTGACATTCATCGGTTGGAACTTCGCTTTGGGGCCTGTCATATATCCGCCTGTTACATGTTCAACCAATGAGCCCATGGCTGTTGTTAAAGGCGGGACTGGGTAAGTGTTTCCTCGTGCTTGGGCGGCGGCCATACGGCCTGTGATTATGCCCAAAGCTGCACTTTCGACATAACCTTCAACGCCCATAATTTGACCCGCAAAACGAATATCAGGACGAGATTTTAACTGTAATTGATTATTTAAGAGCTTAGGCGAGTTGATAAAGGTATTACGATGTATTCCGCCGAGCCTTGCAAAGACAGCATTTTCCAAACCCGGAACAGCTTTGAAAATTTCAGCCTGCGCGCCGTATTTCATCTTGGTCTGAAATCCGACCATATTATAAAGTGTACCGAGCGCATTATCTTGCCGAAGCTGGATAATCGCATGGGCTTTCACGGTAGGGTTATGCTTATTGGTCAAGCCGACCGGTTTCATAGGACCCCAGCGGAGAGTCTCTGCTCCGCGTGCGGCCATGACTTCTATGGGCAGGCAGCTTTCAAAATAGGGCGTGTCTTTTTCAAAGTCTTTAAATTCGGTCTGTTCGGAATTTACAAGCGCTTCGATAAAAGCCTCATATTGTTCCTTATCCAGCGGGCAGTTGATGTAATCTGCGCCATCGCCGCCGGGACCTTTTTTGTCATAGCGTGATTGCATCCATGCTTTAGAAAAATCGATAGAGTCTTTGTAAACAATCGGCGCAATCGCATCGAAGAAAGCGAGGCTGTCTTCACCTGTTTCATCTAATATAGCATTGGCCAGAGACGGCGCGGTGAGGGGACCCGTCGCAATAATTGTATTACCCCACTCTTTGGGCGGGAGGCCTTTGACCTCGCCATATTCAATCGTCACCAAAGGGTGCTGTTGCAAGATAGTTGTAACCGCCTCAGAGAAAGCCTCACGGTCAACAGCCAAAGCCCCGCCAGCTGGGAGCTTGGTCATATCGCCCATTCCCATGATCAGACTGTCTGATTTGCGCATTTCTTCGTGCAACACGCCAACAGCATTGCCGCTCTTATCGTCGGACCGAAATGAGTTTGAGCAGACAAGCTCTGCAAAGCCGCCCGATTGATGGGCATCTGTCATACGGGTGGGCCGCATTTCATAAAGGATAACAGGCACGCCTTGGCGCACGCATTGCCACGCGGCTTCGGATCCAGCCATGCCAGCGCCAATAATGTGAACGGGTTTGATATTAGGTGATGTTGTCATGAGCGCGATGTAGGCGAGGCGAAACAATAAGACAAGCTAAGCTCTTCACACCTTTCGTATAAAATTAAATTTTACTACGATAAGGACGAAGTTTCGCATAGAAAGACATAAGGGAGAGCAGAATCATGATTGAACATAGAAAACCTATTGCGGCCTTTGATTTTAATGCTGCGGCTGGCGGCAGCTTTATGACGCCTGGCGGCAAAGACTTTGCTATACGCCTTTGGTTTTGGATGTCAGCCGCAATGGCCATCGTCTTCATTGTCACCATCCCGTTTTTTATCGGCGGTTATGGCGACGTTTTAGAACAAAGCTGGATAAGTAATCGCAACTTACTAGGAGGTGGCGAGCCGCCTGATCCAGAAGCGATGTTAGTTGCTTTCGGTAAAATTATTCCTGGTATGTTGCTCTTTACACTTGGCATGTGGGCCGTGACGGCGGCTGGCGAGACGGCCCTCTATCGCCGCTATTTTCATGATCGTGAAGCATTGCGGCATCCCTTGCGGTTTGGACGTGAGGAGTTGCGCACTATGCTATGTCAATTAGGTGTGTGGGCTCTAGTCTTCTTTATTTATTTTTTAGCCATTATTATATTATCTATTTTAGGCGGCGTTTTGTCCGTTATTTCTCCGGTTTTGATGGCCATCGTCATTATCATTGGCATATTTGCTCTACTGGCTTTGTTCATCTTTATTCCCGTGCGCTTGGCCCCGGCGGCGGCGCTCTCAATGCAGCGTAATAAAACGCATCTATTGGCCGCGAGTAAAGTCACAAAGCATAGGTTCTGGAGTTTGTTTGTAGCCTATCTGGTGACTTATTTGGGCGGATATATTGCTTATTATATCATTTACATGATTAGTATTGGCATCGCGACAGGTGATATGGGGTTTCTTATCGCGGTCTCTGGATTAGGTGAGGATAACCCGCGTATTCTTTTTGAAGCTGCGGCTGAACGTATGAAATCACCATTGGGAATGTTGCTAGGAATACTAGCGATGATTATAAATGCTGCGGCCTTATCAGCGTGGATATTACTCGTCGCAGGCGTGAACAGCTATGCCGTTCGCTGGTGGACAACAGATGACCCTATACCGAGTTTTGACTAGAATGCTCTGAAGATATAGACTTAGCGTGTTAGTTGATAATGAATCTGGGAGAGGCCTCATGAAAAAACTGTTTCTATCAATAGCAATGGCGGTGGCCATAAGCGGAGCTGCCACCGCTCAAACACCACCAGAGGTAATGAAACCTTATAAAAAGTATCGCGCTGCACTAGCTGAAGGTGATAATAATGCTGTTTCGGAGTATGGTTACAAAGCTTGGCAGGCCGCTGAGAAGGTTCTGGGTAATACGCAGACAACGGGTGACTTAGCCGCTAATTATGCAGGTTCAGACGGTTTTGGGAAAAATAGATATAAAGATTACAAGAAACGCCTTAAAGCGTATGAAAGAAGTATTGAACTGGCTTCATACCACGATGAAGAGTTTGTAGCGGGGGTTGAAATTGAACGGCGGCTTAAGCTAGCAGAGCTCAGTTTGCAACTTTTGAGGCGTAAAAACGGCAAATATGTGGCTGGGGGAAAAGGCAAATATTTTGATGAAGTGGAAGATGCTCTGGATAAATATGATCTTCGCGGAAGCACACTTGAAGCTGACCTAGAAGTTTTAAAAACTAGGTTTTATGAGCTTCGCGAGAACCATGAACAATCTCTTGCGCACTCGGAAACTGCCTTGGCGATTTATGAAAAAGCTGATGATGGTATAATTTCCCCATATAAATACCATGTGAGGCTATTTCGCGGTAATAATTTCAAAGCGATGGATGAGCCTATTCCTGCGGCTTTAGAGTATCAAACAGTTATGCAAAGTCTAGAAGGTGAAGTGGCCTCATCTAATCC
>ENA-ORXR01001787-ORXR01001787.1-marine-metagenome-genome-assembly--contig:-NODE-1787-length-21870-cov-3.840912_pt1 | contig 21870 bp, 20 predicted proteins | sample MGYA00237866_ERZ511479 | MGnify/ENA metagenome assembly ERZ511479 | reverse complement strand
TGGGCTTTTCCCCGCCGGGCAACGTATATACCCATATTGTCGGCACCGATATTGTGCGCACGGGCGAGGATGATTTCTATGTCCTTGAGGACAACGCCCGCACACCTTCCGGCGTGTCCTACATGCTGGAAAACCGTGAGACGATGCTGCAGATGTTCCCTGAACTGTTCAGCCAGAACCGCGTCAAACCGGTCAGTGACTACCCCAAAAACCTGCGCCGCTCGCTGGCGGCTTGTGCGCCGCGCAACTGCGAGGGAAAATGCACCGTCGCGATCCTGACGCCCGGCATCCACAACTCGGCCTATTTCGAACATTCGTTTCTGGCCGACCAGATGGGGGTGGAGCTGGTGGAGGGCCATGACCTGCGGGTGGTCGACGGCCATGTACAGATGCGCACGACCCAAGGCTATAAGGTGATCGACGTCCTCTACCGCCGTGTCGATGACGACTATCTCGATCCGCTGAATTTCAAACCTGAATCGATGCTGGGCGTGCCGGGCATCATGGATGTCTACCGCGCAGGCAACATCACTATCGCCAATGCCCCCGGCACCGGCATCGCGGATGACAAGGCGATCTATTCCTACATGCCCGACATCGTTGAATTCTACACTGGCGAAAAGGCGATCCTGAAGAACGTACAGACCTTCCGCTGCTCGGAGCCCGAGCAGCTGCGCTATGTGCTCGACAACCTTGCGGATCTGGTGGTCAAGGAGGTGCATGGCTCGGGCGGATACGGGATGCTGGTGGGGCCTGCCGCCAGTAAAAAGGAAATCGCGGCCTTCACCGCCAAGCTGACAAAGAACCCTGCGAACTATATCGCGCAGCCCACGCTGGCGCTGTCGACCGTGCCTATTTTTGCGAAAAAGGAATTGGCCCCGCGCCATGTTGATTTGCGCCCCTTCGTCCTTGTCTCGCCCGAGGGGATCAACATCACGCCCGGCGGGCTGACGCGTGTCGCGCTCAAGGCGGGATCGCTGGTCGTCAACTCCTCGCAGGGTGGCGGCACAAAAGACACCTGGGTTCTGGAGGACTGACGCGATGCTGGGCAAAACCGCCGGAGGTCTGTTCTGGATGTTCCGCTTTCTGGAGCGCGCAGAGAATACCGCCCGTCTGATCGAGGCGGGGTTCCGCATTGCGCTCACCCGTTCGAACGACGCTGAATCCGACTGGCGCTCTGTGGTGACCACCGCAGGGGTGCGCAGCGGGTTTGATGCGAAATACGACAGCTACACTTCTGCGAATGTGGTGAATTACCTGCTGCGCGACATAGACAACCCGTCGTGTGTGATGAACGCCGTGGCGGGCGCACGCACCAATGCGCGCATGGTACGCACCGCGCTGACAACCGAGGTCTGGGAGGCGGTCAACGAAAACTGGATGGCCATGAAGGACGCGCTCAAGCGCCCCGTCAGTGATGCGGACCTGCCTGCGCTGCTGGGCGAAATCCGGCGTCACGGCGCGTTGGTGCGCGGCGCGCTGCACGGCACGATGCTGCGCAACGACATCTATTACTTTGCCCAGACCGGCACCGCGATCGAGCGCGCGGACAGCACGGCGCGGATCATTGACGTGAAATATTACACGCTGCTGCCGTCCTCCAGTTTTGTTGGCTCGCCGCTGGACAATGTGCAATGGGAAACGGTCCTGCGGTCTGTCTCGGCGCATCGTTCGTTCCGCTGGCTGAACGAGGGGGACATGACGTCCTCCAGCATCGCGGCATTCCTGATCCTCGACACACGGTTTCCCCGGTCGCTCTATTTCGCGAGCCGCACAATCGAGGAAAGCTTGAGCCTGCTTGCACGCGACTATGGCGCGCGTATGCCCTGCCATGATCTGATCGACGCGCAGCTGGCCAATCTCATGGCGCACAGCATCACCACGATTTTTGACGAGGGGCTGCATGAATTTATCGGCGCATTCATCCGCGACAATAACGCGATTGGCGCGCAGATCGAACAGGACTACCGGTTCAATGGGTAGCGGGCGCAGACAGGGGCGGTGGCCATGAAGCTGATGATCACCCACAGGCTGACCTACAGCTACGATGCGCCGGTGCTCTACGGGCTGCAACAACTGCGCCTCACGCCGCGCAGCGATACCCACCAGCGCGTCAGCGCGTGGCAGGTACAGATCGAGGGTGGCAGTCAGGAGCTGTCGTTTGCCGACCAGTACGACAACCACTGCACGCTGGTACAGGCGGATCACGGCACGCGCGAGGTGACGCTGTTGATCGACGGAGAGATCGAGACGACTGGCAGCGATGGCATCTATGGCAAGGTCTACGGTGCTGCACCGCTTTGGCATTTCCGGCAAAGCACGCCGCGCACCACAGCAGGCCGCGGCATTGCCGGGCTGGCCCGCCAGATCACCGACCCCCGCGGGGTGCTGTCCGAATTGCACGGCCTGTCCGAGGCGATCCTGCACGATGTGCCCTATCTGCACGACCGCACCGATGTAGACACTGCGGCAGAGCAGGCGCTGGAGGCAGGCGGTGGCGTCTGTCAGGACCACGCACAGATATTCATCGCTGCGGCCCGTCACGCAGGACTGCCCGCGCGCTATGTCAGCGGCTATCTGATGATGGACGATCAGGCCGAACAGGACGCCACCCACGCCTGGGCCGAAGCGCATGTCGAAGGGTTGGGCTGGGTCGCGTTCGATGTCTCCAACGGAATTTCACCCGACGAGCGTTATGTCAGGCTGGCCGTGGGGCGCGATGCAAAAGATGCCGCACCCGTGTCGGGCATGCGGCTGGGCGACGCGGGCGAGCGGATGCAGGTGACGCTTCAGGTGCAGCAATAGCGCGGGGACATTCTGGGGGTGCGGTGGACGGGTTGGTCCACCTGCGCAATGATGCGCTGTCGCTTGGCGTCGCACCGCTGGGGGCCGAAATGCAGTATCTGCGCAACGCCGCGGGGGCGGATCTGCTGTGGCAGGGCGATGCGGCCTATTGGACAGGGCGCGCGCCGGTGTTGTTTCCCATCGTCGGGCGGGCCGTGGCGGACGAGATTGCTGTGGGCGTGCACCGCGCGCCCATGCCCCAGCACGGCTTTGCGCGCAGATGCGGGTTCACGCTGGCCGCGCAGACCGACCTGATGTGCCGCCATGTCCTGCGTCAAACGGCCGAAACACGCGCGGTCTATCCGTTTGATTTCACCCTCACGATCACGCACCTGCTGTCGGGGAACGCGCTGCACGTCACGGCACAGGTGCGCAACGACAGCGCGGTGCCGATGCCGTTCGGCTTTGGCTTTCACCCTGCGTTTGTCTGGCCCTTGCCGGGGACCGGACAGGCCGCGCATCACGTCACGCTGGCGGGTGGCGGCACACCGGACAGGCGCGCGATTGCCGACGGGCTGCTGGAGCCAGCGCCCCTGACCGGCCCTTTCGTTGCGGGGGATCTGGCGTTGCATGAGGCGCTGTTTGCCCAAGGGGCGCTGGTCTTTCCGAATGGCACGGACGCGCTGCGCTATGGGCCGCGCGCAGGGCCGGCCCTTGCCTTTACCTTTGACAATCTGCCCGACCTTGCCCTGTGGCGCCCGCCCGGCGCGCCCTTTGTCTGTATCGAGCCCTGGCACGGGACGGCCTCGTACACAGGGGACGGCCCGCAGATCGCCGCGCGGCCCAACGCCATCACGCTGGCCCCGTCGGACGCGGCGCAGTTCGGATACTGTGTCGCGCTGCAAAGCTGACGCGCCTCGCGCCTTGATCGCGCATACCGCCCTATCTCAGTTTCCGCTGAGGATCATCCGGTAGCGCAGCTGGTCAAAGATCACGGCAAGGATCAAAAGCAGGCCCAGCAGGACCATCTGCATGTAGGAGCTGACCTGCGCGAGGTTCATGCCGTTTTGCACCAGCACGATAAAGAACGCGCCCAGCACGACATTCTCGACCCGCCCGATACCGCCGCGCAGGGACACCCCCGCGATCACGCAGGCCGCGATGGATTCAAGCGCAATAGTCCCGCCCAGATTGGCCTCGCCGGATTCGACGCGCGCAGTCAGCAGCAGGCCGGTCAGCGAGGCGATCAGCGCGCAGATGATATAGGCCAGCATCAGCGTGCGTTTGGTGTTGATGGCCGATAGATGCGCCGCCTTGATGTTGCCGCCCACCGCATAGACCTGCGTGCCCAGCCGCGTGCGCGACATGAATACCCACATGATGATGATACAGATCAAGGCGACGATGACGGGTACGGGGATGCCCCAAAGCCTGCCAAACCCGAAGGTATCGCCAAAGGCAAAGGGCAGACCGCTGACCGGAACGCCGCCCGTCAGGAACAGCGCAAGCCCCGCACCCACCGAGGAGACGCCAAGGGTCATAATGAACGGGGACACCTCGAAATAGGCGACGCCCACACCGTTGACCAAACCGATCATCAGCGCCGCGGCAAAGCCCATGAACGCGCCCAGTATGATCGCCAGCCAGATCGCATCGGGGAACACGCTGGCCATTGCAACCATGCCCGTGGCCGACACCACAGAGGTCAGCGCGATGGCCGTGCCCACGGACAGATCGAACCCGCCCGAGATCAGCACCAGCATTTGTCCCATCGACACCAGCACCAGATAGACCGACTGGCGCGCGACATTCAGCAGGTTCTGACCCGTCAGAAACTTGTCGGACAAAAACGTGAACACAACCAATGCGATGCCCAGAAAGAACGGCAGCACGCCCACTTTGATGAACAGGCGTTTGATGATGTTGGGGCCCTCGGATGTCCCGGTCTGGCTGCTCATGTGGTCGCTCCTGTTTCGTCGAAAAAGTGTTTGAGAATGCGGTCTTCGCTCATGTCGTCGCCGCTCAGCTCTGCCGAGATGCGGCCGTGGGCAAACACCAGCGTGCGGTGGGCCATGTTCAACACCTCCGGCAGATCCGACGAGATCAGCACAACCGCCTTGCCCGCCTCTGCCAGCTCCTTGATCAGCAGATAAAGGGCCGCGCGTGTGCCCATATCGACGCCCACTGTCGGCTCGTCAAAAATGTAGAGGTCGATGTCCTGACCAAAGGCTTTGCCGAACAGCACCTTTTGCTGGTTGCCCCCCGACAGCTGCGAGACAAGTTTGGGGCGGTAGCTTTGCGGCAGCTCGACCTTGTCGGCGGTGTGATCGGTGGCGGTTCTGATCGCGGACCAGTTCACAAAGCCGCGCAGCCGCTCGTTGGTGCGGGCCATCACAGGGTTCAGGCCAAGGTTCTCGTTAGAGGATTTGGCAAGGTCCAGCCCTTCGTGTTTGCGGTCGGGCGAGAGGTAGTAGACGCCCGCCTGAATGATCTCGCGGGTGGGGCTGCGGCTGATGTCGTGGCCGCGAAAGGTCACGCTGCCCGATTGGCGCGGGTAGAGGTCCATGATCGTGCGGAACAGGCGTGATTTGCCCGACCCGACCAGCCCCGCAACGCCCAGAACCTCGCCTGCCTTGATGTCGAAACTGGCAGGGTGCAGGCGCGGGGCGCGCAGGTCTTTGACCTGCATGACGACCTCACCGGTCTGGCGGGCGATCTTTGGGTAAATCTCGGAGATGTTGCGGCCTGTCATCATCTCGACCAGCGCTGCGTCATCGGTATCGGCCATATTCACGGTGCCGATCCGGGCCCCGTCGCGCAGCACGGTGATGCGGTCCGCGATGCGGGCGAATTCCTGCATGCGGTGCGAGATGTAGATGATGCCGACGCCATCGGCCTTGAGCCGGTCGATGAATTTGAACAGATGGTCGACCTCGCGGTCGGTCAGCGACGCGGTCGGCTCATCCAGAATAAGCACGGACAGATCGCCGTGGAACGCTTTTGCAATCTCCACCATCTGTTGCTGCGCGCGCGACAGGCTGGCGGTCAGGGCGTTCGGATCAATGTCGAACTCAAGCTCCGCAAACATGGCTGCCGCTTCGGCGCGCATGGCGCGGTGGTCGATAAACGGCCCGCGCTTTGGCTCCTTCCCCAAAAAGATATTCTGCGCGACGGTCAGGGTCGGGATCAGGGAAAACTCTTGGAATACAGTGAAGATGCCGTGCTTTTGCGCGTCCGCCACGCTTTTGAACGCCATCTTTTGCCCGCGCAGATGGATCTCGCCCGAGGTGGGCGTGTTGGACCCTGCGAGCATGGAAATCAGCGTGGATTTGCCTGCGCCATTCTCGCCGAACAGCACATGCACCTCGCCTGCAACCAGATCAAGGTCCACAGCGTCGAGCGCCAGCACACCCGGGTAGCGTTTGGACAGGGCAGTGGTTTTGACGAGGGGGGTATGGGACATTGGGTGCTCCGGTGTCATGGGCCAGACAGGATCGTCCGGCCCATGCGGTTTTGTTGTCGCGGCGTTTAGTCGACCGAAAAGACGGGGCTGTAGCCGTTTGGCGGCAGGATGTTGGTGCGCGAAACGCTCTCGATGTTGTCGGGATCGACGACAAAGATTTTCGGGCCGACGTGTTTGACGTATTCCTTGCCCTCAAGGATGCGCACGGCCTGATCAATGGCGATGCGCCCTTGCACGACCATCGAATCCGCCGGTGCCGCCTGAATAAAGCCGCGCTGGATGCCGGTGTAGACACCGGGCGTCATGTAAAAGGCCAGCAGACCGACTTCGTCCTGCAATCCCCGCTCGCGGATGAGGCCCTGCGCGGCCTCTGCCGTCACGGCGGTGCCCGCAAGATAGCGCACTTCGGGGTTGGCTTGCAGCACGTCCTCGACCAGTTTCAGCTGCGCTTCCTTGCCCGTGTCGCCAAAGCGTGGCTCCAGCACTTCGACGGCAGACCCTTCGATCGCGGCCATGAAGCCTGTGTTGGCGGCCTCGACCCAGCCTGCACCGGCGGGACCGGGGAACCAGCCCACCTTCACCGGCTCGGACCCTGCGGGGTGTTTCGTGGCCAGATAGCGGCCGGTTTCGGCGCCCATCGTCTGGAAGGACACCAGCGATTTGGCCGAGATGTCTGGCGAGGAGACGCCGTTGATCACGTCGATCACGGGAATGCCTTTGCTTGTGACTTCCTTGATGACGTTGTTCAGCCCGTCAAAGGAGATCGCCCCGATCACGACCGCATCCGCGCCTGCGGACACGCAGTCCTCGATCTGTGTGATCTGCTTGGCCAGTTCGGTATAACCGCCGGCCTCGACGTTGTTCATCTTGACGCCCAGACGCTTTGCCTCGTCGGCGACGCCATAGTTCACGCCCAGCCAGTAGGCGTCCTTCATGTGCGGGAAGGACACGCAGATGTTCCATGCTTTCTCCGCCTTCTCCAGCGGGGTGTAGGTCACGGCAGAGGTGGTGCCATCGGCGGCGAATGCGGGTGTGACTTCCTCTGCCTCATAGGGAAACCATGCGTCCTCGGCAAAGGCGCTGGCGGGGATCGCGGTGGCGATGGCCACTGCGGCGGTTGTTCTCAGAAAATGTTTCATTCGTGGTATTCTCCTTGTTGGGGTGAGTGGCGGGGGCGTGCCCCGCGCGGGATTGATGTGCGGCCCTTAGCTGAGCTCTTCTCGGATTTGATGGAGCATCTTGCGGCGGGCACTGCGCGCCTCAAGCGCCTGATCCATATCGACTTTGACAAAGTTCACAGGCGTGTTGGGCTGAAGCTGGCCGATCAGATCCATGTCGGCGGAAATGATCGCACCCAGCGTGAAATACCCCCCGCCCGACACGGCATCGCGGTGCAGCACGATAGGCTCTGTCCCGCCGGGCACCTGAATGGAGCCGTAGGAATAGCAGCCGTCGACGATGTTGGAGGGATCCGCGCCTGCGCCAAAGGGCTGTTCGCGGTCGACGAATTCCAGCGCGCGCCCGCCTTTGAAGCGATAGCCCATGCGGTCGGCCTCTGCCGCGACGGTCCATGTGTCCTCGAAAAAGCCGGTGCCGGCCGCTTCTGTCAGACGGTTCCAGTAGAGGCCGGGCAGCACGCGCAGGGCGGCGGGATTGTCCGGTCCGCGGCGCAGGGCAGGGGACACACTGCGTCCGGGCGTGCCACTGCCCTTGCCCACGGGGATCACATCACCTGCGGCAATCGCGCGCCCCTCGACACCGCCAAGCGCGCCAATCGGATAGGTCGAGCGGCTGCCCAGATCGGGATCGGTGGCAATGCCGCCGCTGACCGCGATATAGGCCCGCGCGCCGGTTTTCAGAAAGCCAAAGCCAAGCGTCTGCCCCGCCTTGACCTCGAACGATGTCCAGCCCTCGACCGGATCACCGTCCAGCGTCATTGGCATGTCGGCCCCCGTGACCGCCACAACGGCGGCTTCGGTAAATTCGATCTCGGGGCCCATGAACACCGCCTCCAGACCTGCGGCGTCCTCCGGGTTGCCGACCAGCATGTTGGCGGCGCGCATCGCAAAGCGGTCCATCGCGCCCCCGATGGGAATGCCAAGGTGAAAATATCCGGGCCGACCAAGGTCCTGCACGGAAGTGGAAAGGCCGGGTTTGTTGATTTTAAGCGCCATTGAGGGCCTCCATCAATTTAGCGTTCGTGCCCGCCATGTCGGCGTTGAATTCCTCAAGGTCGAAATCGACCTCGGCGATGCGGGGCGCATAGGTGCCCTCGGCCACAGCGGCCTCGATGCGGTCGTATTCCGCACGGTCGATGGGTTTCCATTTGACGATGTCACCCGGCTTGAAGAAGACCATGAAGTCCTTGAGATAGCTTGTCTTTTGCTCGGGGTCATAGATGGGCATCGGGGTGATGCCGAACATCTGGTAGCCGCCTGCACCCCGCACGGAATAGACGCAAGAGAAACACCCGCCGTAGCCGACCGTATGCTTTGGCGTGTCCGTGCGCGGGCGCAGATATTTGGGCACCTGCAACTGCTTGTCGCGGTCCACCAGCTGATAGAGGAACGGCAGGCCCGCGACAAAGCCGACCATCGACACAAACCAAGGCTGCGCATGATGCGCCTCGATGAAGGCCTCGACCGTATCATAGCCGTTTATGCGCGCGGCATAGTCCAGATCGGTGCCTGACGGGTCCTGATGGCGCTCGCGAAATCGCATGACGCACTCATGGGTCCACGGGTCCTGATAGTAGACAGGGATTTCCACGATGCGGGTCGACAGACGCTTCTCCGCGCTCTCGGCCTTGTGCTCCAGCTCTTTTACCCGCGCGAGCATGTCGTCGGGGTGGGTGACGTCGGGATCGAATTTGACCTGAAACGATGCGTTGGCGGGACAAATCTCGGTCACGCCGGGAATGTCTGCCTCGCGGACGGCATTGCTCATCGAGAGGGATTTGAAGAAGGCATCCAGCGACATCTCCTCGTCCATTTCGACATAGATATGCTCGTCACCCCCAAATGTGTAACGTGTCTTCACGGTGCACCTCCTGTGGTGGTTGATGGTTTGAGATTGCCCGCTTCCAGCCACGGCTCGAGCCATTGGGTGTGGAAGTCGCCTGCCTGAACGGACGGGTCATCGGCCAGCGCCAGATGCAGCGGAATGGTTGTTTTCAGGCCTGCCAGCTCGATCTTGTTCAGCACGGTTTTGAGCTTTTCAATCGCCTCTGTGCGGGTTGGCGCATGCACGATGACCTTGCCCAAAAGCGAGTCGTAGAAGGGCGGGATCTGGTAGCCCTCGTACAGAAAATGGTCGATGCGGATGCCGTCGCCCTCGGGCAGGTGCATCTTTTCCAGTTTGCCGGGCCAGGGCATGAACTGCATGTGCGGGTCTTCGGCGTTGATGCGCACCTCGATGGCGTGGCCGTTGCGGGTGATCTGGTCTTGGCTCACGCTGAGCGCCTCACCCGCGCAGACGCGGATCATCTCCTGCACCAGATCGACGCCGGTGATCATCTCGCTGACGGGGTGTTCGACCTGAATGCGGGTGTTCATCTCGATGAAAAAGAATTCGTTTGTGGCGGCGTCATAGAGGTATTCCAGCGTGCCGGCGCCGCGATAGTTGACGTCCCGCGCCAGCGCCACGGCAGAGGCACACAGCGCATCGCGCGTCGGCGCATCCAGACAGTCGGCGCCCGCTTCCTCCCAGACCTTCTGGCGGCGGCGCTGGAGCGAGCATTCACGCTCGAAGCAATGCACGGCATTGGTGCCATCGCCCAGAATTTGCACCTCGATGTGGCGCGGGGAGCGGACGGCGCGTTCCAGATAGAGACCCCCATCGCCAAAGGCGGCTGCGGCTTCTTGCTGCGCTTGGGGGGCGAGTTTGCGCAGCTCTGCCTCATCGTCTGCCACACGGATGCCGCGCCCGCCACCGCCAGCGGCGGCCTTGATCATCACGGGATAGCCGACCTCGGCTGCGACCTTTGCCGCGTCATCCACCGTCTCTACGCGGCCCTTGGAGCCGGGCACGACCGGCACGCCGGCAGCCTGCGCCGCCTTGCGCGCCTCGACCTTGTCGCCCATCCGCTCAATCGTGGCGGCACTGGGGCCGACAAATGTGACGCCTGCGGCCTCGACCGCGCGGACGAACGCGGGGCTTTCGGACAAAAAGCCGTATCCGGGATGGACCGCATCGGCGTTTGTCTGTTTGATCGCATCCATCAGCGCGTCGATGTTGAGATAGCTGTCTTTGGCGGGGGCAGGGCCCACGCAGACCGCCTCGTCCGCCAGCTTGACCGCAAGCATCTCCGCGTCACCTTCCGAATAGGCCTGCACGGTCGTAATGCCGAGCGCCTTGGCCGCATGGATGATGCGCACGGCGATCTCGCCCCTGTTTGCGATGAATAGACGGGAAATGGTCATATCAGCTGTCCAGTGTTGCCAGAACGGCGCCTGCGGTCACGGGGCTTGCATCTTCGGCCACATAGCCGCCAAAGCTGCCTGCCGCCTCGGCCTTGACCTCGATAAAGGTCTTCATCACCTCGACCAGACCGATGGTGTCGCCCACAGCCACGGCATCGCCCTTGGCCTTATAGGGGGCCTCCTCGGGGGAGGGTTTTTGATAGAAGGTGCCGGGAAGGGGGGATTGGATGTCAGCCATGATGTCTCTCTCTCTTTTTGCGGTTACGAGGAATGTGCCAGAACGGTCGCGGCGGAGGCGATGGTGATGCCCGCGTCCAGCAACCCTTGACGAATGGTGCGGCCCATCTCCAACGCGCCGGGGGTGTCGGAATGGAAACAGATTGATTCAAAGCCGATGTCGATCTCGTCGCCTTCAACGGTGGTAACTTTTCCGGTTTGGCAGGCCTTCACGCATTTCGCGGCGATGGCCTGTGGATCAAGGCGGCCCACCTGACGGGTAAAGACGATCGCGCCCGAATTGTCGTAATCACGGTCGGCAAAGAATTCGCGCACCACCGGAAGGCCGGATTGTTTTGCAATCGTGTAGGTCTTGGATGCTTCCATGCAAAACAGGATGGTGCCGCTGTTTAACTTTGCCAGTGTGTCTACCAAAAGCTGTGACAGCTCTTCGTTCACGGCCGCTTCCATATAGAGGGCGCCATGCGGTTTGACGTGTTGCAGCGCGATGCCGTGGCGCCGTCCGAATTCGCGGATCGCGCCAATCTGATAGACTACATCATTGACCAGTTCATCGGGGGTCGTTCTGATCATCCGGCGGCCAAAGCCCTGAACGTCATTGTAGCCCGGATGCGCACCCAGCCCGACGCCGTATTCCTGAGCAAGCTTGATCACGCGGTCCATGATATTGGGGTCACCCGCGTGAAAACCTGCTGCAATATTGGCAGAGCTGATCAGCGCCATGATATCTTCGTCGGGGGCATCGCCCAGCACCCACTGGCCAAAGCCTTCCCCCATATCACAGTTCAGATCTACCATTTCACGCATCGCAGCCGTCCCTTGTAATGTGATTACAATGAGGTTGGCGAAAGCACCTTGGTATGTAAAATATTTAATACTGAAGTTGCATTATCGAATTTTATAATATTACTGGTGAATGTGATCTGCCTTGGTGCCTGTAATTATGCGATATTTTTTGGCATGGGGTATGTGAATTTCTGATAATGTGATTTCAGATATTGGGAAAAGGGAGATTCCGTTGAACTTTCGCCACCTCAAGTTTTTTGTCGCGACTGCCGAATCCGGTCAGGTGAGCCGCGCGGCAGCACAATTGTCGATTTCACAATCTGCCGTGACAAATGCGGTCAAAGAGCTTGAGGCGGAACTGGGCGCGCCCTTGTTCGTGCGCTCGGCGCAGGGCATGGAGATGACCGAGGCGGGGCGCGATTTTCTCGCGTCCGCGCGCGAGATACTGGAAAAGGTCGAACAGTCCAAGCGGGTCAGCCAGAAACAATCCCCCGTCAAAGGGCGGATCTCCATCGCCGCGACCTATACGGTGATCGGGTATTTCCTGCCGCCGCATCTTGACCGGCTCAAGCAGCTGTTTCCCAACCTCGAAATCAGGCTGAGCGAGCTGAACCGCGAAAGCATCGAGGAGGGGCTGCTGTCGAACCGCTTTGACCTCGCGGTGGTGTTGACGTCGAACCTGAACAACGTCGAGATCGAGACGAAAACCCTGCTGCGCTCGGAGCGGCGGCTGTGGGCGGCAAACTCCCACGAGTTTATCCGTCAGGGCAAAGCCGTCACTTTCAAGCAGATCGCCGCGCAGGACTACATCATGCTGACCGTGGACGAGGCGGCGCATACCACGATGAATTACTGGGGCCTTAGCAATGCACAGCCCAATGTCACGCTGCGCACCTCCTCGGTCGAGGCGGTGCGGTCTATGGTGGGGAACGGGCAGGGCGTGACGATCCTGTCGGATATGGTGTATCGCCCGTGGTCGCTGGAGGGCAAGCGGATCGGCGTGACAGATACCGAGCAACCCATACCGTCAATGGATGTCGGCCTTGCCTGGCGCAAGGGCGCGCAGCTGTCCTATCCCGCGCAATCCGTGGTGGAATATTTCAACGAGGCGTCCTTGTCCTCACGCATCTAGACGCGAGGGGCCATGTTGTGATCGCGCGATCATCCAGCGCCGCCATCGCGATCCTTGACAAAGTCCAGAACATCCTTGCTTCCGTTAAAACCGCGCTCCAGCATATATTGGTGGTATTCAATTCCCAACGGCGTCTTGATCGGGGCGGCCGCACGTTTGACGGTGTCGGCATTTGCCTCTGCATAAGAGGACACAAAGAACGCCCGTGGCCCGGTCAAATACTCGCCACAGTGCAACATGGCAGAGTTCGTCACCATGACATCGCCCGGATCGGCATTGGCCCAACAGATATGCCGCTCGATGTTATCGGCTGCAAAGAAATCTTTGGAATCGCGTGTCTGGCGCACGACCTCGCGGTGCTGGTCGAACCACGCGGTGTCATGTTTGATCCCGACCCGCTTTGTGGCCTGCGCAAACTTCTGTTGATCGTGCGAGAACGGAATATACCCGAACGAGCCGCCGCCGCCGTCACAATAGTGCAAAACCCTCACAATGCGCTTTTTAGGGTTCATAAAGGCGTAATCCGATTTGTCATCCTCGACCAGGGGGCGGTAGTCGCGGTGCAGTCCACGGGCGGAATAATGCACCGCCACGGCGGAGCCGAATTCAAAACAGTTTTCGCCCAAAATACCGTGCAGCACGTTTCGCAGGTTTTGGTCCGCAGCATATTTCCAGAAACGGTCGTCGTTCAAAACGGGCGCACCGCCTTTGGCCCATTTCTTTTCGCCTTTGTAGACTTTGTTGAAATCGCGCGTGGTCAGGCCGGAAAAGCTTTCGCAATGCGCCGCGAGTTCCTGTGATTGCTCTTCTGAATACAGCCGACGGATTTTTACAATTCCGAACTTGTTGTAAAGTGCGACAATCTTTTCAACAGGGTCGGTGATGTCTGCGACACCACAGGTCTGGATCTGACTGAACGGGTTAATGCCGCGTGCAAATTCGTCATAGACAAAGCCGGTGAAACGCTTGGCTCTTGCGGAGGGGTAGACCGGTTTGCCGTCTTTTCCAGCACCGGACGACGCGCTTGCGGGGGCAGGGGGCGCTTTGGCAGCCATTGTGCGGGCGACGCGTTCGGCGGCCTCGTTAGCGGCCAGTTCGGCGGCTTGTTTGATCGCGTCTGCATCGGGCTGCGGTGCTTGTTGTTCGGTCGTTTTTGCCGTCTGGCTCAGCACACGGGTCACAGCGCTATCGAGCATTTCGCGCGCTTTCAATTTTAATTTAAACATCGTATTCCCAATCGTTTTGGATGTTATGTGTTTGAAAGAATTTGCCAATCCGCTACATTCAGCGATCGCTGCACTGGCGAGGTTCCTAGGTGGAAAGCTGTTTAAGACCGTTCACCGAGGTATAGTTTTTCGGCAGAATTTTCTGCGCGACGTCGGCGGTCGCTTTCGTGCGGGCATAGGCTTCGGCCATATTGCTGACGATCACGCTGACGATCTCTTCGCGCACATGCCCCAGATCATCGCGCCACGCGAGGTCCCTGTCCGACAGCATCACGCTTTCGTAGCTGGGGAAGTAGTCGATGTGGTCAAACTCGTAGGAGATATGTTCGGCGACGGTGCGCAGCACGGATTTGGAATACATGTTCGCGGTCAGCACGTCTTTTTTCGTGAATGTGGCCAGCAGCGGTACAGGCGAAACCGTCAGCAAGACCCGCAGATCCGGATGGCCCTTCTCAGCCAGAATAGACATCAGCCGCTTTGTGGCCGCGTATAACCCGTCAAACGACAGAACGTGCAGCTCGAACCGGTCAGGTTCCAGCGTGGCGTTATATTGCGGCAGCGCCCGGTTCAGATAGATGCCTGTTTTTTTATCAAACCACGCTTCGACAAGGCCAAGGGTAAACACGACGACACGGCAGTCCTTTGACAAACGGAACGTCTGCGTAATCTCATTCCGGCGTTCCAGCGCGCGCGCAGGCGATACGTTGATTTTCGACATCAACTGCCCGTCGATCACGGTCCCGTCCGCTTGCGGCAGGAACGTCGTCGCCGGATCAGGCATCTCGTCGGGCTGAAAGGCCCACAGAAATTCGTTCAACATCGACTGGGGCGTAAATTTGTTCATGAACCCGTCAAGGGGCAGGCCTGCCAACTCTGATGGGACATAGTCACGACCCGGCAGGTTATATCCCAACCGCGCAAGGTGCTTTTCAACGTTGCGCGCAAAGCATGAGCCAACGGTAAAAACCTTCTCGGCAGGCTGAAGCTTGAACGTCGGGGCCAGATTGGGTTGGCAAATAGGCTCTAGCCGGTTTGCTTCTTCAGACCGTCCCGGCCACCGCGATACAGGATTTTTACGAAGGTTCGTCCAAGCATCTTTTGACGGTATATTTTCGAGAGGCACGGCAAGATCCAACATACAAAGGTAAGGTTTTCATTGAAGTATTACACGCGTTGTCTGCTGTCAAATGCTCAAGCCGCAGCGCATTGCGCCGCCACCCGTCTTTAACCCGCCTTCGCCCGTAGCATGTCGGCAGCAATAACCAGAAGGGCCCAAAGCGCGCCCCGCGCCCCCCGTTGTTCAACGCCGACAGGCAGTGCGCAGCGCCCAAATACAGATGCCAAATTGCAAGGATGCGCCAGCACCACGAAAAAGGGCTCAGCAGTAAATGCCAAGCCCTTGAATTCTATGGCTCCGACGGTAGGGATCGAACCTACGACCAATTGATTAACAGTCAACTGCTCTACCGCTGAGCTACGTCGGAACGGTTCGCACCGTATAGCGGGGAGGATTTTGCGCGTCCAGAGGGTTTTGGCGTGAATTCGGAAAAATTTAGGCGTGCGGGCGCAGGGCAAACGGGGCGGTCGCGTGCAGGGGGCCGTCGCAGTGGATCAGGTTGCGGCCCTGCAGGTCGATGAGGTGCGCCAGCACGTTGCGCTGTGCGGCACCCAGCAGGGCGGCGGGGGTTTCGGTATAGACGGCGGCAGCCAGCTGCGCCGCGGTTGCGGGACCGGCACCAAGGGCCGCAAGGATCGCGGCCTCGCGGGTGCGGCGGTGCGCCACCAGCCAGGCCAACCGTGCCGCAGGCTCGTCCACCGGGGCGCCGTGGCCGGGGTAGAACACGCGCCAGTCGCGCGCCTGTAGCGTGGCGCAGGAGGCCATGAAATCGGTCAGATCCCCGTCAGGCGGGGAGACCAGCGACGAGGCCCAGCCCATGACGTGATCTGCGGTAAAACAGGCGTCCTGCCAGCCCAGCGAAATGTGGTTGCCGATGTGACCGGGGGTGTGGAGCACCTCCAGCTGCCATCCGTCGCCCTCGATCACCTGTCCGTCGGCCAGCACTGTGTCGGGGATGAAATCCGTATCGACGCCTTCACCGCCGCCCACTGTGCCTGCCTCGGCCAGGGCGCGCATCACCTGTGATCGTCCGGCCTGCGGGCCGCCAAACGCCAGCACGGGCGCGCCGCTGCGTTGCGCCAGCGGGCGCGCCAGCGGCGCGTGATCCAGATGGGAATGGGTCACGATAATATGGCTGATGTGCTGGCCGTCCTGCACGGCGTCCAGAATAGCCTCCAGATGCGGGGTGGACTGCGGGCCGGGGTCGATGACGGCCAGACCCCGCGTGCCCAGCAGATAGGTGTTGGTGCCACGATAGGTCATGGGCGAGGGGTTGGGCGCCACGATCCGGCGCAGCGCGGGCTCCAACATCTGCGCGGTGCCAATCGGCGGGTCAAAGTCGTCGGGCGCTTGCATGGTTTGACCTTTCGCTTGGCGGCATACCGCAGTAGGCATAGCGCATGTCATGGATCATGCTCAAACACTATATGCCGCGGGGCATCTATGGGCGGGCGGCGCTGATTTTGCTGCTGCCGGTGGTGTTCTTGCAGATCGTCGTGACCGTGATCTTCGCGCAGCGCCATTTTGAGGGGGTGACCCACCAGATGACGGACACGGTCCTGCGTGAGCTGGCGTTGGTGCAACAGGTGCTGGACGAGGCGCCAGATGCCGCGCAGGCCGGCGCGGATGTGGCGCGCAGGCTGGCCCCGCTGGAGATTTCGCTGCTACCGGCGCAACCGGATCAGGCCCGCAACACGCGCCTGTGGTACGATTATTCGGGCCGTGTGCTGACGCAGCGCCTGTCCGAGCGGCTGGAGGGATTCGTGGCTGTCGATCTGGGCGAACGGGGCGCCGTTTCGGTGTTCATGCAAACGCGCCACGGCTTGATGCGCGCGGTGTTCGACCGGCGGCGGATCTCGGCCTCCAACCCGCACCAATTGTTCGTCTATACCATCGCATTCGGTGTGGTGATGAGCCTGATCGCGATTGTCTATCTGCGCAACCAGTTGCGGCCCATCAAGCGTCTGGCCCGCGCGGCAGAGGCCTTTGGCCGCGGGCGGCATGAGCCGTTCACCCCCGCAGGTGCGGTCGAGCTGCGCGCGGCGGGCAGTGCCTTTATCGACATGCGCAACCGGATCGAGCGTCACATCGAGCAGCGCACCCTGATGCTGTCGGGGGTGAGCCATGATCTGCGCACGCCGCTGACACGGCTGCGGCTGGGGCTGGCGTTGCTGGAGGATGCAGAGGCTGCACCGCTGTTGCAGGATGTCGAGGACATGCAGGGAATGCTGGACGAATTCCTGAGCTTTGCCAAAGGTGCCGCCGAGGGGGAGCCCGAGCCGGTCGACCCGTTGGCGATGGTCGAGGATATCGTGACGGGCGCGCGCCGTGCTGGGCGTGATGTGGCGTTGCTGGAACGCAGCGGCGAGGGTCTGGGTACCGTGATGCTGCGCGAGGTGGCGATGCGGCGCGCGGTGGACAACCTGATCTCGAACGGGGTGCGATACGGGGCGCGGGCCGAAGTTTCGGTGATGCTGAGCGAAAAGACCCTGCGCATCCGTGTCGAGGACGACGGCCCCGGCATCCCCGAGGACCAGCGCGAACAGGCGACAAGACCCTTCACCCGCCTCGATCCTGCCCGCAATCAGGACAAGGGGGGCGGCGTGGGCCTTGGCCTTGCGATTGCAGTGGATGTGGCGCGCAGCCACGGTGGTGTGCTGCGGCTTGGCCATTCCGAGCGGATGGGCGGTTTGCGTGCCGACATCGTGATCGCGCGCTGAGGCATCAGTCGGCCCTTATTTCGCGCGGGTAGTTCTGTGTGTGGGATCGCACCGCCCGCTGCACTTTACGTCCTAAACCGTGTCGCGGTATACGCGCGATAGTTCAGTGGCAGATGCTGTCTGTGCTTAGCATCTGCTTGCGATGCTGGTCAGCGGATGACGATGAACCAGAGCTTTCGCGCAGTTTTGCACAGCACAGCACCGGCTGCGTGGGGCGCTTTGATTGCAACCCCTTGAAAACTATTGCAGGGGTTTGTGACCCACGGTTCTCATAAGCGTCTGAAATGGCAAGAAATTGGTAGGCCCGGCAGGACTTGAACCCGCAACCAAAGCGTTATGAGCGCTCTGCTCTAACCAGTTGAGCTACAGGCCCGCCACTGTTGTGGGTAGGGCGCGGGGATTTCGGCGTCAAGGGCAAGATGTGCAGCGCATCCGCGAAAAGCGTCGCGCAGATGGGCGCATTGCCGTTTTGGTGTATCTAGGCTAGGGGAGTGCAACGCAAACGGGTTGACGGAATCTAGGCACATGAGCGAGCGACAAAACGGGATCACCTATGCGGATGCAGGGGTGGATATTGATGCGGGCAATGCGCTGGTAGAGCGGATCAAACCGGCTGCAAAACGGACCATGCGCGCGGGTGTGATGTCGGGGCTGGGCGGTTTTGGCGCGCTGTTTGATCTCAAGGCTGCGGGCTATGACGATCCGGTTCTGGTGGCGGCAACCGACGGTGTAGGCACCAAGCTGCGCATCGCGATCGACACCGGAAATGTCGACGGTGTGGGCATTGATCTGGTGGCGATGTGCGTCAACGATCTGGTCTGCCAAGGCGCCGAGCCTTTGTTTTTTCTGGATTATTTCGCCACCGGCAAGCTGGAGCTGGACATCGCCACGCGCATCATCGAGGGCATCGCGAAGGGCTGCGAGATGTCGGGCTGTGCGCTGATCGGCGGGGAAACCGCCGAGATGCCGGGCATGTACCCCGAGGGGGATTTTGATCTGGCGGGCTTTAGCGTGGGCGCGATGGAGCGCGGCGCGACCCTGCCGCGCGATGTGGCGGCGGGCGATGTGCTGCTGGGACTGGCCAGCGACGGTGTCCACTCCAACGGCTACAGTCTGGTGCGCGTCATCGTCGAGCATTCGGGCCTGCAATGGGATGATCCGTGCCCGTGGGATGCGGGCACGCTGGGGGAGGTTCTGCTGACGCCCACACGGCTGTATGTCAAACCTGCGCTGGCAGCGGCGCGGGCGGGGATGGTCAATGCGCTGGCGCATATCACCGGCGGCGGGTTGACCGAAAATCTGCCGCGTGTGCTGCCCGAGGGCATGGGCGCCACGATCAATCTGGGTGCATGGGAGCTGCCGCCCGTGTTTCGCTGGCTGACCGCGCATGGCGGCATGGACGAGGAGGAGCTGCTCAAGACCTATAACGCCGGCATCGGGATGATCGTGGTGGTGCCTGCCGCGCAGGCCGAGGACGCAGCCGAGTTGCTGCGGGCGCAGGGCGAAACGGTCAGCGTCATGGGCAGCGTGACGCAAACGCCCGGCGTGCACTACGAGGGTAGCCTCGTCTGATGAAGCGGGTCGCGGTGTTTGTGTCGGGGGGCGGCTCCAACATGGTGGCGCTGCTGGATGACATGGCGCGCGGCGGGCATGCGGCGCAGGCCTGTGTGGTGCTGGCCAACAGCGCGGATGCAGGCGGTCTGGCCCGCGCGTCCGAGCGTGGCGTGCCCACCGTTGCTGTGGATCACCGTCCGTTCAAAGGCGACAGGCCCGCGTTCGAGGCCGCACTCAGCAAGGCACTTGTGCCGTTTTCACCGGATATGATCTGCCTTGCGGGTTTTATGCGGGTGCTGACGGCGGGGTTCATCGACCAATGGGCCGGGCGGATGATCAACATCCACCCCTCGCTGTTGCCAAAGTACAAGGGATTGCACACCCACGCGCGCGCGCTGGCTGCCGGCGATACGGTGCATGGCTGCACGGTGCATGAGGTGACAGCGGCGCTGGATGACGGGCCGGTACTGGGGCAGGCGCAGGTGCCGGTGCATGCAGACGATACGCCCCGGACACTTGCTGCACGGGTTCTGGTGCAGGAACACCGCCTGTATCCGGCCGTCTTGCGCCGCTTTGCCGCGGGGGAGCGCGGCCCGCTGTTTTTGCAAAGCTGACTGGTCAATCCCGCGTGAGTTCTGTACCGCTAGGGCACCCTTAGAAAGAGTGTTCCGCCATGCGCACGATTACAACGACCCAGGACCTTGCCGAGTATTGCGCGCAGGCCGCCACCCATCCTTTTGTCACCGTCGACACGGAATTTCTGCGCGAGCGGACGTATTATTCCAAATTATGTCTGGTGCAGCTGGCGATGCCGGGCACGGATGACAGCGGGGCCGTGCTGGTCGATCCGCTGGCCGATGGGATCTCGATGGCGCCGCTGTATGATCTGTTCCGCGACACCTCGGTCGTAAAGGTGTTTCACGCCGCGCGGCAGGATCTGGAAATTTTCTATGTCGATGCGCAGGTTTTCCCCGAACCGCTGTTTGACACGCAGGTCGCCGCGATGGTCTGCGGCTTTGGGGAGCAGGTGGGCTACGAGACGCTGGTGCGCAAGATCGCGCGCGAAAGCGTCGACAAGACCTCGCGCTTTACCGATTGGTCGCGCCGCCCGTTGAGCGATGCACAAAAGAAATACGCACTGGCCGATGTGACGCACCTGCGCCAGATTTACGAATTCCTCAGCGCCAAGCTGGAGGAGACGGGCCGCCACAAATGGGTGGCCGAAGAGCTCGAAGTGCTGACCAATCCCGACACCTACATCACAGCGCCCCGCGATGCGTGGAAGCGGGTCAAGACGCGCACCAGCTCGGGGCGGTTTCTGGCAATCGTGCGCGAACTTGCCGCCTTCCGCGAGGCCTATGCGCAAGAGCGCAACATCCCGCGCAACCGTGTCTACAAGGATGACGCGATGGTCGAGCTGGCCTCGAACAAGCCCAAAAACCACGAGGAGCTGGGCCGCGCGCGCCTGTTGCTGCGCGATGCGCGCAAGGGCGACATTGCAGAGGGGATCCTCAAGGCGGTGGCCGCAGGCCTGAGCTGCGCGAACGAGGATCTGCCCCAACCTGATCGCAGCCGCGAAAAGCTGCAAGTCAACCCCGCGCTGGCCGATCTGCTGCGCGTCCTGCTCAAGGCGAAAACAGAAAGTGCGGGGGTCGCGGCCAAGCTGATTGCGACCGCTTCCGATCTGGATGCCATTGCCGCAGGCGTGCGCGATGTGCAGGCGATGCGCGGCTGGCGCCTGGAGGTGTTCGGCACCGATGCCGTGGCCCTGTGCGAGGGCAAGATCGCCCTCACGGCAGTGGGCAATGACGTAAAGGTCGTGACGCTTTAGCGGCGGGTGACGCGGGCGTTGCGCACCCCTTCGACGCGGATGGTTCTGACCCCGCGCAGTTCCTGATCGGTGATCTGGCGGGCGGCCGTGACCTCGCGCGTGGCGGTGGCGCCGGTCGGCGTGGCCCGCGCGGGCAGCACCCCTTCAAGGCGGTAGGTCAGCACGCCCTTGATCGGGGTTTCATCCACTGTCAGCGGCGTGAGGCGCACGGCATGGACGCCCTGCCGTGTGGCGCGCCCTGTGGCGCGGATGATCGCGCCGCCCTGAATACGCTCGACCGTGAGGTTGGTGATCTCGTCGATGGGTCTGCCTGCATAGGCGTCTGCCTCTGCCGTGCGGCGGGCAAAGATGCCTTCGCTGTTTTGCGGGATCAGCGGGTTCACGGCCGCGCCGTCTGTCGCCGCCTCGGCGGAGGCGCGCCCGAACCAGTTGGACGGGTTGAACGCACTGTCGCGCGCAGAGGCGCACGCGCCAAGGCCCAGCGTCGCTGCCAGAAGAAGGGGGAGGGAAATGCGCATGGAACCTGCCGTGAAAAACTGCCGTTATCCGATGCCTAGCGCATCCTCGCGCGGTTGGGAAGAGGCACGAGGCAGTGCGCC